>UMIC01007789.1_pt1 | contig 60535 bp, 52 predicted proteins | sample 1965681 | NCBI WGS metagenome assembly UMIC01 (sample SAMEA4836114, study PRJEB28245) | human gut metagenome | biome: gut microbiome; material: fecal sample | place: Denmark | collected 2008
TATAAAAATATATATTTAATGAGCTGTTTTTGCAAGAAAGACGCGAATTTCTAAGGGAAAATGCTTGACTTATATATGTGGTATGTGCTAAACTAGACAAGCGACATGGAAGTTAGGTCTTTTTTTTATGCCCGAAAAGCAGAAAAGACCCACGCAAATGAAAACACTGGAGGTGGAAGTTGTGCGCGTTAAGATTACATTAGCATGTACGGAGTGCAAGCAGCGTAACTACAATATGACCAAGGAGAAGAAAAATCATCCTGAGCGTCTTGAAACAAAGAAATATTGTAAGTTCTGCCGTACCCATACTCTGCACAAGGAAACGAAGTAATCACGAAATGTGAGGTTAGACTATGCAAGAGAAAGAAAAATCTGCTGGCAAAGGTCAGAAGAAAAATTGGTTTCAGGGACTTCAATCGGAATTCAAAAAGATTGTCTGGGTTGATAATGCTACACTTGTTAAGCAGACCATAGCAGTTACGATCATTACGGTTGTACTTGCTGTGATTATCAGTGTATTTGACTCAGCTATTCTGGAAGGAATAAATCTTTTAGTGAAGTAAGGATAACGGTGATTGTATGTCAGAAGCAAAATGGTATGTTGTTCATACTTATTCAGGGTATGAAAACAAAGTAAAAGCCAACATTGAAAAAACAATCGAAAACAGACACCTGGAAGACCAGATTCTGGAAGTTCGTGTTCCGCTGCAGGAAGTAGTGGAGATGCGAAACGGAGCTGCCAAGCAGGTCCAGAAAAAGATGTTTCCGGGCTATGTGCTTCTCAACATGGTCATGAACGATGATACCTGGTATGTTGTCCGCAACACCAGAGGCGTAACCGGATTCGTAGGACCGGGATCCAAACCGGTACCGCTGACCGAAGAAGAAATGCTTCCTCTGGGAATCAAAGCCGAAGATATTCAGGTAGATTTTGCAGAAGGCGACATGGTTGTCGTTACAGGCGGAGCTTGGAAAGACACGGCAGGCGTTATTACTGCAATCAATACTCAGAAGCAGACGGTTACTATCAATGTTGAATTGTTTGGCCGCGAAACGCCGGTAGAAATAAGTTTCGCAGAAATTAAGAAGGCGTAACACATTCAAGTGGGAGGGAAGAACCCCCGCCAATACCACATAGGAGGTGCCGAAAAATGGCAAAAAAAGTAACAGGCTATATTAAATTACAGATTCCTGCTGGTAAAGCAACTCCAGCACCACCGGTTGGACCGGCTCTTGGACAGCACGGTGTAAACATTGTACAGTTCACAAAAGAGTTTAATGCAAGAACAGCAGATCAGGGAGATCTTATCATTCCTGTAGTTATCACTGTTTATGCAGACAGAAGTTTCAGCTTCATAACCAAAACTCCGCCGGCAGCAGTTCTTCTTAAGAAGGCAGCTAACATCAAATCAGGTTCCGGCGTACCGAACAAAACAAAGGTTGCAAAAGTAACAAAAGCTCAGGTTCAGGAAATCGCTGAACTGAAAATGAAAGACCTGAATGCAGCATCCCTTGAAGCAGCTATGAGCATGATTGCTGGTACTGCAAGAAGCATGGGAATCGAAGTCGTAGACTGAGAAAAAATCAAATGAAGTGGGAGGGAAGTTCCCGCAATTACCACAGGAGGTTATAGAAATGAAACGAGGAAAGAAATACGTGGAAGCTGCAAAAGCAGTAGACCGCGCAACATTATATGATACCGCTGAGGCTATCAGCCTTGTAAAGAAATCCGCAGTTGCTAAATTTGACGAAACTATCGAAGTTCATATCCGTACAGGCTGCGATGGACGTCACGCAGATCAGCAGATCCGTGGTGCAGTAGTTCTGCCTCATGGAACTGGTAAAAAGGTTCGCGTTCTTGTATTTGCAAAAGATGCAAAAGCAGAAGAAGCAAAAGCAGCTGGCGCTGATTATGTAGGAGCTGAAGACCTCATTCCGAGAATCCAGAATGAAGGATGGCTTGATTTCGACGTTGTTGTTGCTACACCGGATATGATGGGTGTTGTTGGACGTCTTGGTCGTGTACTTGGACCAAAAGGTCTCATGCCAAACCCGAAAGCTGGTACTGTAACTATGGACGTTACAAAAGCGGTTAACGATATCAAAGCAGGTAAGATTGAATACCGTCTTGATAAAACCAATATCATTCATGTTCCGATCGGTAAAGCTTCCTTTACTGAGGAACAGTTAAGCGACAACTTCCAGACGCTGATTGAGGCTATCGTTAAAGCAAGACCGAGCACTCTGAAAGGACAGTACTTAAGAAGTGTTGTTCTGACTCCTACTATGGGACCTGGAGTAAAGGTTAATCCGGCTAAGTTAGCCTAAATAAATGTAAATGAAGGCACCCTTTTGAGGGTGTCTTTTTTATGTAATAGAAAATTATATAAAATATACTACAGGATTAAGTTGTAATGTGTTAGAATAACAGGAGAAAATTTCTTAAAAATACTTTTAGAAGAATAAAGAAGGGGTACCATGGCGGATAGGAAACGAAGGCGGACTTCCGGCACTGGGAGCGGACGGAGGTCTGTGAAGGCGAAGTCGAGAAGACGCAAAAAACAAAATAGAGGAAGAATGGTTTTCTGTATTGCAGTAGAGCTGATCGTGGTGCTCGTACTTGTACTGGTTGTCGGATGGAATTATGGTATGGGAACGCAGCTGTTTGGCTGGATCGAGCAGATGCGTAAACCTGTTGTGAAAGAGCTGGATATCAGTGGTATCAACAGTCCGTATGCAGTACTGATGCAGGTACGTGGCGGCAGGGTGATCGGTGAGATCAACGGAGAAGAACAGATGTATCCGGCATCTATGACAAAGATTATGACGACGATCGTTGCAATTGAAAATCTCAAAGATCTGGACCAGGAGATCACACTGACCAATGAGATGTTTGAAGGTCTGTATGAGCAGGATGCGACACAGGCCGGATTTCAGCCAGGCGAAACTGTCCGTGCAATCGATCTGCTTTATGGTGTGATGCTTCCTTCCGGAGCAGAATGCTGCATTGCACTTGCGGACACGATTGCCGGTTCTGAAGCGGATTTTGTGACATTGATGAACGAAAAAGCGGCAAAACTTGGGATGACCGGTACGAACTTCTGTGATACGACGGGACTGCATGATGCAAATCATTACAGTACCGCAAGGGATATTGCAGTGCTTTTGAAATATGCTCTGAAAGATGATACATTCCGTGAGATCATAGAGAGTCCGTATCATTCTACACCGGGAACCAATATTCATCCGGATGGAATTACTTTCTACAGTACCATGTTTAAGAATCTGTCTGATACGGCAGTTACAGATGGAAAGATCATGGGTGGAAAGACCGGTTATACCGGAGAAGCAGGACATTGTCTTGCGAGCTTTGCAGAAATCGACGGTACAGAATATATTCTGGTTACCGGTGGAGCATCAGGAACCGGAATTCCACATATAAATGATGCAGTAACAGTTTATAACAGACTTGGTGCAGCGGCACAGGCATTAAAGGAGGAGTAAAGAAAATGTTATGCCGTTCCTTATGAGGAATTTAAACGAGAACCGTATATGCGCGTAAAATTATCCTAACCTCCAACAAAGGACAGATAAATGGAAGTAAAAAAACTACTTGAAGTTCTGACAACCGCCGAACATCTGAAGGACGTGCCAAGGCACTGTTATACTTCAGGAGGAAGGCGTGAGAGTGTTGCGGAACATTCATGGCGGCTGACATTGATGGCATACTGGGTGAGTGATGAATTTTCGGAGGTTGATCTTGAGAAGCTTCTGAAAATGTGCCTGATTCATGATCTTGGTGAAGCCTTTACCGGGGATGTGCCGACCTTCGAAAAAACGGAGAAAGACGAAGAAAAAGAAGCACATCTTCTGACAGAATGGCTTGCAAAGTTTCCGTCCCCATTTCGGGAGGAAATGCAGGCATTATACAGTGAAATGGAAGAGAGACAGACGCTGGAAGCCCGCATTTATAAAGCACTTGATAATCTGGAAGCTTTAATTCAGCACAATGAGTCTGATATTGATACATGGATTCCTCTGGAATATGACCTACAGATGAAGCATGGAAATGACAAAGTTGCATTTTCGAAATATCTTACAGCACTTCGGGCTGAGGTACGCAATGAAAGTAAGCGTAAGATTGCGCGAAAAGAAAATATGAAATAGAAGTTAAGACTTCAGAAATATGATATTAAGTCAGGGATGGAAAAATGAGAGAAATGAAACGTTTTTTAACTGTTTGCCTGTGTGTAATGCTGGTTACAACACTGATGATACCGGAAACTACTTTTGCGTCACGAACCGCTGCATTGTCATCGCGAAAAAATGCAGAATCAGTTGGCAGAGCAGGCTGGTATAGACAGAAAAATGGAAAAAAGAAATATTATCGTGATGGTCAATATGTGACCGGGCAGCAGAAAATCGGAAAATATGTTTATATGTTCAGTAAATATGGAAACATGATAAAAAGAGACATTACGATTCATAAAGTCAGATATTATATCGCATCAAATGGACATATATTAGCCTGGAAAAAAGGTGGCAAATATTATACAGCCACGGGAAAACGTATGAATAGTACGAAGGCTGTGGAATTTCGGGCATACCAGAATGCGCGAAAAGTTGTAGCAAAGAATACAGGAAAAAATATGTCAAAAAGTCAAAAACTTGAAACTTGTTTTCGTTGGGTGATGAAGAGATACTATCGTACATGGAGACGATTCAGTCAGGGTGGAAAAGCATGGTATGCCGTGAATGCGAATGATCATTTTGAACGTGGGTGTGGTGATTGTATTGCAGATGCCTCTGCATTTGCATATCTTGCAAAAGCACTTGGATACAAAAATGTATATGTATGTACAGATGGTTACAGAAATGATGAAAACTCTCATGGATGGACGGAAATTAACGGCCGTGTTTATGACCCGCTTTTTGCAGAAGCCAAAAGCTACAGCCGAAATTACGGAGTAAGATATGGGGTTTACCCATTGTCTCCGGTGATGCGTGTGAAGATTGCCTGAGATATAAATTGGGGGGATAAGATATAAAAATGAAAAGATGTAAAAAAATATTTATTATGTTAATGTGTGCACTGCTGATTGCTGTTCCGGTCACGACAGAAAGTGCAAGTGCTGCTGTGGCAACAAATAGAACTGCAAAAGCCAAAATATCCGGCTGGGTCACGGTACAGAATGGTCAGAAAAAGTACTATAAAAAAGGACAGTATCTTAAAGGCTGCAAAAAAATAGAAAATAATTATTATTATTTCGGGCCGAAAGGTGTTATGAAGACACAGGATATAACTTCTCATGGTGTCACGTATTTTATAGAAAGAAACGGGCATGTTCTGGGACGCAGAAAAGGTTCCCGATATATGGCTCCTGACGGAAGAAAGCTCAATAAAAAACAGACAGCAGAGCTGCGGGCATATCAGAATGCACGAAAAGTTGTAGCCCGGATTACAACCAGTGACATGACGGATGCAGAAAAACTACAGAGATGTTTTGTATGGATGCAGTCGAATGGATTTGCCACTCAGGGAAATCTCAGTTCCGGTGGAAAATTCTGGTATGCGTTCAATGCAAATCAACTTTTTATGCGAAGAAGAGGAAATTGTATTCCGTATGCATGTGCGATGGCCTATATGGCAAAGGTAATAGGGTATAAAGAGGTCTACATCTGTTCCAGGGGAACGAAACAGCAGAGTTTTCATACATGGACAGAAATAAACGGAGTGGTTTATGATTCTTACTTTGCAAACAGACGTGATGCAGATAAGTATTACGGTATAAAATATGATGACTTTGAGTATGGGGTTGTTTTCAGACAAAAGCTTCCGGAAAAATATTCCTGGCTATCGAAATGAGAATAGGACAGAAAATGTAAAAGCTATGGCAAAAACCATGGCTTTTATTTTTTGCATTCGATCACACATGAGAAAATTAGTCAATAAAATAGTTGACAACTTATATCTCGATAGGTATTCAAAACAGTGTTTCTTCGTTTTCATCAAAAAGTTTGTCGTTAATTTCGAAGAGACTAAGTCCATGTAATAATCCATAATATATGATAGCATCGCGCTTTAATTTTGGATAAAGCTGAGCCATTCCACAGAGCTTTAACAGTTCCTGTGTTTCCTCAACACTTGCCCCCAGCCCATAACACAGACACAGAAGACGGTTTCTGGAAGGATTTCGGCGGCCTGCAAAAATCTGGTGCAGGTAAATCTCACTCATACCGGATTGTTTGGCGAGAGCGGCTTTGGAAATATACTTTTTTTCAAACAGATGATTTAATAATTCAGAGACACTTTTATTTACAAATTGTTCCTGATTTTGTGACAGAAACTGTTCTAAGTCTGGTGAATCCATAAGTTCTTGTTGTAAACCATCTGTGTTTTTTTTCTCCATATTTCCCGCCTTTACAATAATTATTTTAATACATTTCTGTATTTTGAAAAATACATGTCAAAATATGTTGTAGTATATATACTTGCTGAATAAATGTTAATAAGTTATAATATTCTAAATAGTGCATTCAAATAAGAATATACTATAAATGGTTCTGAAAAACAATATGCAGGCCGCATAGTGATAGGAATGAGAATATGGATATTTATGACAGTCTTTTTGAGGCGGTTCGTAGCGAATATGATACGCTCACGCTGATCAAAAAAAGCGAACGGGGCGAAGTCTCACTTATACGACACAGAGACAGCGGCACTCGTTATATTTTCAGGTATTTTTACGGAAGCAGCGAAGTATACCGGAAGCTTCTTTCCGTTTCGTGTCCGAATCTGCCAAAGATCATGGAAGTCGGGGAAAAAGATGGAAGGACAGTGCTTCTGGAAGAGTATGTGCAGGGCGATACGCTCAGTGAAATTTTGCAGGGAGGACTTGTGTCAACTGCGCAGGCAAAAAAGATATGCCGTCAGTTGTGTTCAGCATTATGGGTGCTTCATTCTATGGGCGTGGTGCACCGGGATGTAAAACCGGATAATGTTATGATACGTGGCAAAGAAGCCGTGCTGATTGATTTTGACGCATCCAGAATATACAAAAACGCAAATCAGGAAGATACGCAGATTCTGGGAACGACCGGATTTGCGGCACCGGAGCAGTATGGGCTTTCCCAGTCAGACGGACGTGCGGATATTTATGCGCTCGGTGTCTTACTGAATATTATGCTGACAGGAGAGCATCCATCAAGAAAGCTTGCCACGGGCAGGATGGGCAGGATCGTTCAGCGGTGTACGATGGTGAATCCGGAAAAAAGATACAGAAATATCCTTCATTTAATGGAGGCATTATAAAAGATAAGGGGGAAATGATGAGCAAAAAATGTGTAAAATGCGGACATACACTTCCGGATGATGCGTCATTCTGTCCGCACTGTACTGCGGTTCAGACGGAGAAACAGGAGATAAAGGCACCAAGACGGTGGAAACGTGCAGCGTTGACAGTTGTTGGAGTATTGATTCTCATAGCAATCATCGGAGTAGTAATTTCCATGTACCACAGACCGAAAGTATATGAAGGTGGTGCAAAGATTGATTATGTGGACAAGGATAAAACGTATAAAGTTCTGCTGACTTTTTCAGAGGGAGACGGCGTGACCGGGCATGCTCAGGGAGAACGTACAGATACTTTGTCTGAAGGCATGGACAGTGCGCTTCCGTGTCAGCTGTATGTTCTGGATCAGGACACGGGAAAACTGGCATGGGAAGAGTTTTCAAAAGAAGTGGAATCCTGTAAAGTCGATACAAAGCCGACAGACGGATCACGGAAAATGGAATATATAGAGCCGATGTATAATGAAAGCTTTCCTAATGCAGCGTACACCTCAGATATTTATTTTACATCTGATAGTGGTACAAATGACATTGCATGGATGTTAAAAATGAAAAACGGTGATACAATTTCCTTAAGCACGCGTCTTACGATTGAAAAACTGCCTGCAGTAACTTATCGTGCGGAGGATACGCCGATGGAAACCACGGAAGAACTTCAGGAACTTCTGGATTCTATTAATGAAGAGGTATCTTCTGACACACCGGTATATCTGTACCTTCCGGCGGTGACATATGACGGAGATATCACTTTCGGTGATCACACCTGGGGAATTCATGGAAGCAGCAGCGGAGATGCGATAACTACTTTTACCGGAACAGTCAGTATGAAAGGACTCAACGGAAATTATGCCGATATATCAGGAATCCGTTTTGAAGGAAGTTCCGGAACCGGACTGGATGCATATTGTTTGGCAAGTGCTTCAGAGTGTAGTTTTGAAGGCTGGGATATAGCGGCTTATGCACATACCGGAGGCTGGGTGAATGCGACGGACAGTACTTTCACAGATAATAAAATTGGACTGAAGTTCGATACCACTATGTCGTATGGCAGTTCGCCGAATTATCTGAAGAATACATTTACCGGAAACGGAACGGCTGTCTGCATTGATAATCTGCCGGGTAATGAAGTGATTGATTTTGCCGGAAGCATATTCTCGGGAAATGACACAGATATTGAAAATAAGGCAGATCATACGATCGATACAGCGAAGGCGACATTTGAATAAAATAAGAAAGAGTTTAAAGCTTCTGCAATATACTTTGCAGGAGCTTTTTCACGTCACAGGAAATTATTCTGTTTTGTTCCGGAAAATATGCGTGAAAGTTCTGAAAAAACTATTCAAAATCATATGCTGTGAGATAATGGGTTTTCATTTGCATCTATGATAAAATCATGTCTATATGTCTTACAAGGAGTATATAAAAAAACGGGGGATTTACATGAAGAAAAAGAATATCGCGATGCTTATGGCGATGACAATGATCACATCCGGTGTGACAGGATCTATGGAAGCAGTGTATGCATCAGATGAGGTTCAGATTCAGTCCGAAGATGCTTTCGAATCTGAAAGCGGGGATGTGACCGAAGAAAGTACGGATGTTACAGGAGATACAGAGGATTCATTTACGGAAAACTCAGAATCCGAAATGACGGATATGTCGGAATCCGAAGAGATAGAGAGCACCGGGGATGCAGAGCAGTCCGGGGACGAAGAAATCGAAATCAGCGAAGAAAATTCGGATGCAGAGGAAAAATTCGCAGATATGTTCTCTGATGGGACAGAAGATGTTGCCACGCATAGTTCGGAAGTGGTTGAAGGCGGAAGTACAGATGCTGGAAATGCCGTTTATAGATTGTATGCAGATGGAACTTTGGCTATCAACGGTGCAGGAGCATTTGTAAGCTCAAAGTTCAGATATGACGACAGAATTACATCTATTCAGGTATCAGAGGGAATTACAGACCTTGGTGGATCTTATTCATTTGCATTTTGGGGTTGCAAAAATCTGACAACAGTTACCTTACCGAATAGTCTGGAGAGTATAGGTGCCATGACTTTTGAGGACTGCGAAAGTCTCAGCACTATCAATATTCCGTCAGGAGTAACGAGCATCGGAAATAGTGCATTTCAGAGTTGCAAGGCTCTGAGAAACATCACTATTCCAGATGGAGTGGCGAGCATTGAACGTTACACATTTTATGATTGCAGCAGTCTTAGTGATGTAAATATTTCGGCAGAATCAAAGCTGACAAGTATTGAACAATATTCATTTGAAGGCTGCAAGAGTCTGGAGAGTATTAATATCCCATCAGGAGTGAGCGGCATAGGAGAAAGTGCATTTTCTACTTGCGAAAAACTGACAGGTATTACCATCCCGTCAGCAGTAACTCAGATTAAAGACGGGACATTTTATGGCTGCAAGAGCCTGGAAAGTATCAATATCCCATCAGAAGTGACCAGCATCGGAAAAAGTGTATTTTATAATTGTGAGAAATTAACCGATATTACCATTCCGTCAGGAATAACTAAAATTGAAGAAAGTACGTTTGAAGGCTGCAAGAGCCTGGAAAGTATTATTATTCCGTCAACGGTAACAAGCATTGGAAATGAAGCATTTTCTGATTGCGAGAGCTTAAGCAGTATCGAGATTCCATCAGGAGTAACGAGCATTGGAACATATATTCTGAGTGGCTGCTCAAATCTTCGAAGTGCGACTCTTCCGGCAGATACAGAGACAGTAAGACAGGGAATGTTTTCAGGTTGTAAGAGACTTATGAATATTACTTTACCGGAGAGCGTTACGGTAATTGAAGACAATGCTTTTAGCAGCTGTTCTGATCTGAAAGAACTTGTATTGCCGACAGGTCTGACTACAATCGGAAAAGCCGCATTTAGTGATGTTGGACTGATTGACATCGACTTGCCGGATGGATTGCAGAGTATTGGTATAAGTGCTTTTAACTCAACGAATTTTACAGATATTGTATTGCCGGATTCGGTGACAGATATTGGGGCATATGCATTTCAAGGGTGTGGAAAACTGGAAAGTGTTACCCTTCCGAAAAATATTACAGAATTGAAAGACGGAACATTCCAATTCTGTTGGAATTTGAAAACAATATCATTACCGGCAGGTCTGCTTGAGATCAATGGAGCTTTTGGGTACTGCGGTAGCCTGGAAGCAATCACCATACCGGACAGCGTAACTACGATCGGAGATAATTCGTTCAATGGCTGCAGTTCTCTGAAATCAATATATTTTTCAAAGAATCTTACCAAAATCGGATATGAAGCTTTCGCAGACTGTGAAGGACTGGTCAATGTCAGTCTTCCGGAGAAACTGGAGAACATTGATACAGGTGCATTCAAAGGCTGTACGGCACTGCTTGGTTTGTATATTCCCGGAACAAATTTGGAGATAAAATCTCGCGCAATCGGATATAATTCAGATTCAGAGAAAAATAAAAAACTGGTTATTATCGGAAAAACCGGATCCACAGCAGAGACATACGCAAAAAATACAGGACTTTTATTCCATAATGTTGATGACAAACTGACACATCAGACAGAAGTGAAGGCAACCTGTGTAAAAGAAGGAAATGTAGAATACTGGCACTGCGACAGCTGTGGCCAGGACTTCAGTAACACGCAGGGAACGGAAGTGCTTGATGTAACAACAGTCGCAAAGGTTGCACACAGGAAAGTACAGGTGCCATACAAGGATGCTACCTGCACGGAGCCTGGAAACTGGAATTACTATCGTTGTGAAAATTGTGGCAAAAAATTTACAAGTGACTGGAATGAAGATAATACAGAAATGACCAATGAGGTGATTCCTGCATATGGACATACGTGGCAGTTAAGAAACACCGGTGGTTCGTCAACTTTCCATCTGCTCACCCCGGGTAAAACTTCTCCGGTCTATGTAGCAGACATATCAGATACAGAAAGCTACTGCTGGCGCTGCGGCAAGGTCGCAAAAGAAAATCATGTAAGCCATGTTCTCAATGTAAATGTGGATCAGATTACTTTGAAATGCGGACAGTCTTCAACAACTTTCCGTACATGGGGAGATCCGGTCAAAAGTGTAGTTCCGGATAATAATCTGGTAAAAGTTTCCGGAGTAAAGAGCAGCGGTTCATTCAAAGTAACAGCGAATGCGAAGAAAACAGGCCGTACATATCTCACAATTACGACAACGACCGGTCTGACAACCAAGGTACTGGTAACTGTTCAGAAAGGTGCAGTAAAAACCAAATCAATCAAGGATCTTTCAAAATCAGTCAGTGTTGTCAAAGGGAAATCGGTCGCACTGAAACCGACACTGGAACCGGTCAACAGCCCGGAAAAAATTACCTACACCTCTTCAAATAAAAAGGTTGCTACGGTCAGCGCCAAAGGTGTGGTAAAAGGTGTCAAATCGGGAACAGCAAAGATTACTGTAAAATCCGGTAGCAAAAAAGCAGTCATAACAGTGAAAGTTACCGGCGTAAAGACTAAGAAACTCTCCGGAGTACCGGCAGCAAAGACCGTTTCCAAAGGAAAAACATTCAAGATCAAAGCAGTGGCAACACCAAAGAACACTTCTGAAAAGATTACTTATACATCATCCAATAAAAAGGTTGCAACAGTAACAGCAAAAGGTGTAGTTAAGGGACTGCGAAAAGGAACAGCAACGATCACTGTCAAGAGTGGTTCAAAGAAAATGATCTGCAAAGTAACTGTCAAATAAAATATCTAAAATCTAAATAATATGAGATAAAAACAGAAAAGGAGATAAATAAAATGGAAAGTTGGTTGTTAGGGTGGCTTATAGGAAGTATTGCGGTACTGCTTATTCAGTATTTTGTTGCCAGAGAATTTCAGAGAATTGCAGAAATGAAAGGACATCATGAGAAAAGATATTTTTGGATAACATTTTTCTTATGGATTGTAGGAATGCTTCTTGTAATTGCACTGCCGGATCTGAAGAATCGCGAACTGCTTCAGAGAGGACAGAGTGAAAGCAGTGATGCTTCACTTCCGGAAATCTGATACGATGACAAAACATTGATAAGAATACAGAAAATATAAGATTATTCGTAACTGTAATGGTACTGAACAGTTAAGATTATTCAATTATCATGAAACATGAGGTGGAAAAATGGGAGAGACATATACAAGATTATATTCTCTGCCGGAAAGATTGTATACTATGGGGGCTCCTGTTGTAGTTGCAGCGGGAGCTTTACTTAAAGACAATCGGAATGGCAATATAATCGTTCAGTTAAAAATTCAGAATATTTACAACAAAACAATAAAAGCAGTAACTGTAAAAGTTGCATCTATGGATACAGTAGGAAGAACCCTGGGCGAAGAAACAGAATATCAGTATCTGGATCTGAATGTAAAAAGAAATGAATTTTTCGGTCAGCAGGTTCCGATAGTTGTTCCGGATGAACAGACTCGTTCTTATTCTGTTAAAGTGACGGAGGCTGTATTTGATGATAATACTGTATGGACAGGAAATGAAATCTGGGAGCCGTTGGAAAAGCTGGATCCGATAGAGAAAAAAATCGCAAATGGAGAGCTTGTCAGACAGTACAGGATAAAGTATGGGAAGAACAGTAAGTATCTGCTGAAACAGGAAAAGGACTTGTGGTTCTGTACCTGTGGAGCAATCAATCATGAAAGTGAACTCAGTTGCTGTAGTTGTCATATAGATCGCAAAAAACTTGAAGAATTCGATATGGATGCTTTAAAGAAGGAATGCGATGTGCGGCTGGAAGATGAGCGAAAAGAGAGAGAACGTAAACAGGCAGAAGCAGAGGTTGAAGCGAAAAAGAAACAGAAGAAGATAAAGATGATCGTGGTCGGTGTGGCAGCAGCAGTAGCTGTGGCAGCAGTGGGAGTGGTCATTAAGGATAATCTGAATAAGAAGAAGCTTTATAATCAGGGGCTGGCTCTTTTGGAAGATGGAAAATATGATGATTCTATCGCACTTTTTGAGAGCCTGAAGGGATACAAAGACAGTAAAGAACAGATCATCGATGCGGAATATCAGGAAGCAGCCAAATATGAAAAATCAGGCGAATATGAAGAAGCACTTGCCTTATACGAAGAACTGGGAGATTATAAGGACAGCAAAGAAAAATATAAGGAAGTGGAATATAAGCTACATCCGGCTAAAAAGCTTTGTGAGTATGTTCGGGAAAATGGAACTTTAAGAGATTTTGAGATAAGAGGAGACAATCACAGATACACAGGCGTGTCCATGGATATACTGGTAGATCAGTCTGGTTCGGATCTGTCTGCTGATGACAAAATATACATCACAGATTCAGATGATGACCAGTTCTGGGTTGAGAGCGTTCTGACAAAAGAAGGATTGTATATAGATATCATTCTTCATTTTGTATATAATGCAAATGGAGAAGGGACGATGGAATATACATACTATTTTGAACAGAATAATATCTGGAAGACCGCTGATGAACAGTATGATGGAAGGGGAACGATATCAGGCTGGACATCAATCGCATCTTACCAGAAAGATGCGATGCTGACAGTCGATAATGAAAAAATGGAAGTACTCAGTGATCCCGAAAATGAAATATGGCAGACGGTTACTTTAACTGAGGGAAGCAGTGCGGAAAGTATAACATCAACTGTGGCAGCAACTTTTAATTCTTTTCAGCATTATCTGGAAAATAATACAGATATTACGATGAAAGATCTGGGATTTAATCTGAAGGAAGAAGATCAGGATACAGATACAGTACAGGAAGAGGCAGTACAGAAAGATGCAGCACAGGAAGACACATCGCAGGAAGAGGGCACAATAAAATCCAAAGATGATTTTATTGCGGCATATGTTGATCATACAGATGAGGATAATGATTATGAAAGTGGATTTTATTACTTCAAAGCTCATGCAGACGAGTTTGAGACTTTAACAGAAGATGAATTATCCTCCATTTTTCCATGCAGATTCCGGTATTATAATGTTAATTGGGCATTAGGAGGAACCACTGGTGCAGGAGAACTTTATGAATATGACGCAGAAGGCAACACCAGACATCTTGGAAATTACGCGACAGATGACAGTTACCGCACCCGTGAAGACATAAATCCAAACTGGCCGGAGATTGATGGAACCTGGAGAATTGAAGAGGGGAAACTGATCAGAACAATTATATCTGGGAATCAGGAAAAACAGTATATCGTGAAATCATTAGACTGTGACGGCTATTATTTATTATGCTTTGAAGGTGCAACTGGTGAGGTGATTGCGGCTAGGATGATTGTTTTATATGATGAGAACAATATGCCATTATATGATTTTAAAGAAAACTAGACTACAGGAAAATAAACAAGAGTCTGCTATGGTCTTGTTTTAGGACTGATTATGTTCAGGTCATCCGTTTTTTAGCGTCTGAATGATTACAGTTGCACTTACTTTGAGATAAGTCATCTAATTTAGGAAAGGCTCCACCGAGTTCAAGTATGCGAACCCGGGGAGCCTTATTATATTCTGTGTACTTTGTAGATTAGCCGAAGTATCTCTTAAGAAGACCAGCGAATGCTTTTCCGTGTCTGGCTTCGTCTTTAGCCATTTCATGCACAGTGTCATGGATTGCATCAAGGTCAGCAGCTTTTGCGCGTTTTGCAAGGTCGAATTTACCGGCAGTAGCACCGTTCTCAGCTTCTACACGCATCTCAAGGTTTTTCTTAGTGCTGTCAGTAACAACTTCGCCGAGAAGTTCAGCAAATTTTGCAGCATGTTCAGCTTCTTCGTAAGCTGCTTTCTCATAGTAAAGACCGATTTCCGGATAGCCTTCTCTGTGAGCAACTCTTGCCATTGCGAGGTACATACCAACTTCGGAGCATTCACCCTGGAAGTTTGCTCTGAGGTCTGCAACAATATCTTCGCTGACACCCTGAGCAACACCAACAACATGCTCAGCAGCCCATGTCATTTCAGCGTCCTGTTTTGTAAATTTGGAAGCAGGAGCTTTACATACCGGACAAACTTCCGGAGCAGCGTCACCTTCGTAAACATAACCACATACATTACATACCCATTTAGCCATAATTTTAATCTCCTTTATTTTCAATAAATTCTATTATTTCCTTTATTATACTTCTGTATTCTTCAGACAGTCTTCGCAGAGCCCGAAAAAACGTATATCACATGAGGCAATCTTACCACCGAAGTTCTTAACAGCCTTTGGTGCAAGTTCGTTCATATCCTCTGTTTCCAGATCCAGAACCCGCTTGCATTCGGTACACATGAAATGACAATGCGGGATGACACAGCCGTCAAAATGATCGGCGCCGCCAAAACTGGATAATTTCTGGATTTCTCCAAGATCGGATAACAGGGAAAGGTTGCGATATACGGTTCCCAGACTGATGTTGGGATATATTTTTTTTACATTTTCATATACCACATCCGCAGTAGGGTGATCCTTACGTGTCATGAGAAATTCCTTGATGGATTCTCGCTGGCGACTGTATTTCAATGTAGCCATATATCGTTTCCTTTCTATGATTTAATATTTTACATAAGCCATGTACCATTCGGAATTATTATAAGCCATGTGTATCATTCGGAATTCGCTATGCTACTTCCTCATGGACGGCTGGCGCCGTATAAAAATGTATCTGTAAAGACTCTTGCGAGTAAACTCACAGAGTCATACAGTTACATTTTTGCATGGCTTGTAGCTTAACCAAAGTATCTCTTAAGCAGACCAGCGAATGCTTTTCCGTGTCTTGCTTCGTCTTTAGCCATCTCATGTACAGTGTCATGGATTGCATCAAGGTCAGCAGCTTTTGCACGTTTTGCAAGGTCAAATTTACCGGCAGTAGCACCGTTCTCAGCTTCTACACGCATCTCAAGATTTTTCTTGGTGCTGTCAGTAACAACTTCACCGAGAAGTTCAGCGAATTTTGCAGCATGCTCAGCTTCTTCATAAGCAGCTTTCTCATAGTAGAGACCGATTTCCGGATAGCCTTCTCTGTGAGCAACTCTTGCCATTGCAAGATACATGCCAACTTCGGAGCATTCACCCTGGAAGTTTGCTCTGAGATCTTCAATAATGTCTTCGCTGACACCCTGAGCAACACCAACAACGTGCTCAGCAGCCCATGTCATCTCAGCGTCCTGTTTTGTAAATTTGGAAGCAGGAGCTTTACATACCGGACAGACTTCCGGAGCAGCGTCACCTTCGTAAACATAACCACATACATTACATACCCATTTAGCCATAATCTTGATCTCCTTTTCTTATAAGTTAGTCTTATTTAATAATAGTAATTGTTACTAATTTCTTGCTGTGACTATAATTTAGCATAATGAGATTGTTTTGTCAATAAGAATTTTAACAAATGTTTTTCTTTTTTTCAGATATAAATAAAGGTCGTTTTCTGATACAATGGATAAGGTTGAAAAGATAAGAGAATCTTAAGATTTTACCCCATAGATATTAATTCTTGACAGCTATAGTAAGACCATAACAGACAGGAGGCAGGGGACAATGGCAGAGATACTGGTATGTGATGATGATAAGGACATCGTTGAGGCAATAGAAATTTATCTGACACAGGAGGGACATCATATTCTGAAGGCATATGACGGTGAGCAGGCAATCCGGGTGCTTAAGAACAATCCGGTAGATCTTCTGATCATCGATGTAATGATGCCGAAGCTGGATGGTATTCGGGCGACATTGAAGATTCGCGAAAAAAATGCGCTTCCGATCATTATTTTATCGGCAAAATCAGAGGATGCGGACAAAATCCTCGGGTTAAATGTAGGAGCAGATGATTATGTGACGAAACCGTTTAATCCGCTGGAACTGGTGGCACGAGTGAAATCCCAGCTTCGCAGATACACCCAGCTTGGGGCAGCAGCAGAAAAAAGAGGCAACATTTATGAGACCGGCGGGCTGATGATCGATGATGACCGAAAAGAGGTCACAGTTGATGGAGAAATCGTAAAGCTGACACCGATCGAATACCGAATACTTCTTTTGCTGGTAAAAAATCAGGGACGCGTTTTTTCTACTAATCAGATTTATGAAAGCATCTGGGAGGAAGAAGCAATTGCAGCGGATAACACAGTTGCGGTTCACATCCGTCATATCAGAGAAAAAATTGAAATCAATCCGAAGGAGCCGCGCTATCTGAAAGTAGTGTGGGGACTTGGGTATAAAGTGGAAAAGATTTGAAATTCGTCCTTTCGTTGTGGAAAATATCCTACACAACTTCTGTACCTGTTACCGAGACTGTTTTATTATAGAAAGGAATGTGGTATAAATGAAAAAAAGATGGTATAAAAAGAGTGGCATAAAGGGACTTCTTGTGCTGCTGACGATATTTTTTGTGACGGTTTCCTGCGTGGGAGCCGGAGCATCCGTAGTGATCATGAATAAAGGGGTCCGGCCTCTGGACAGCAAAAGCTACGTGGATTCGCAGAGTTTCAGAGACAGTGTTTATAATCTTTCGCATACGATTGTCAATGCGATCAGTAACAGATATATTCTGGATCAGGCATCGGATGATGAGCTGGTCGATCTTGCTGAACTGAACCAGGGGACGGAGCTGACACACAAAAATACGTCCGGGCTTGCATACAGAGCGAAGGATTTGTATGATTGGGCAAAAAAATCATCCTGGGATCAAAGTGCCAATGTTCTGATCTGCCGTCAGCCGGACGGTAATGATTACTACATGTATTATAATGACTTTGCAGACAAGATCATCACAGGGGAACTGAAGTTTGTCTTTGGAAGCGAGGAAGGACAGGAAGAATATACAAAAGATATATTGTCCATGCTTTCGGGTAAGGAATATATCTATTATGGATACACTGATAACAGTATAGGAATCCGTAATGACGGAGTGGAATACGTTGCAGATGCAGAGGGCAATGTTGTTTACACAGACATATATAATTATGAGTCCAGCGGAAATAATGATGCTCCATTGAAGGAAGAATATAAGCCGGATGGAGCGGACGGCATTCTTGATGTTGTAAATAACAGTAAAGAATGGAAAGGGAACATCAGCAGAGCATATCAGTATTTATATGAGGCACTGGTAGAATACAGTGACGCATCATATGGTGAGAAAATCCTGAAAACATATACGCAGGGTGCGACAAATATCAACTATATGTATGTAGATACAAAGTCCGATAAAGTGTACAGTAATATAAATGGGGTCACTTCGGCAAATTATGAAAAAATGCTGGATAAGCTGACATCTGGTGCTGATCCTTTCATGCTCATTTCACCGGAGGTGCAGGACTGTATACTTGGTTTTACTAATGTTTCGAGCTGGACGGAATCTTACTGGCAGAGTATGATTGAGAATACAGGACTTGCCGGAGAAAATTATCTTTACTTTGTTTCTGTAGATAAAGATTTTCCTGTATTAGACAGAATCAAGCAGGAAAAACTGGCTTATGAGAAGTTTGAACCGTGGCTGGTTCCGATTATGGTTGTTTCTGTGGCTGCATTTATTCTGGCACTCGTAGGAATTGTGATTCTGACAGTGGCAGCAGGACGAAACAATGAAGATGAAAAAGTACATTTGAATTTCTTTGACCGATGGTATACAGAGATTGCAGCAGGTATGATTGTTGTAATCTGGCTGATGGGACTTTCAATACTGATGCAGGCAATGGATTCAGAAGAAATGCGGATAATCTGGGAAGTCATTGATTTCGGAATGATCGGCATTTGGACAGGATGCTGGTTCATGACTGGCTGGCTCAGTCTGGTACGTAGAATTAAAGAGAAATCATTATGGAGAGATTCACTTCTCAGACATGTGTTGCGGATGCTAAAGAAAATCTTTTCAGGCATCGGAAATCTGGTGGTTTTCATGAGTAAAAATACCATCAGCAGAATAAAGATAGCTGCCGGGTTTGGATGTTTTGTATTTGCACAGATGCTGCTTGTTATGTTGGGAATTGGAGCTGGTGCCATGCTTCCCCTGTTGCTTTTGCTTGTATTGGATGTGGCAGTACTTTACTGGCTGCTGAAAAAAGCCTGGGGAAGAGAACAGATCATTGGTGGACTGAAAAAGATTACAGACGGTGAACTGCAATATAAAATTCCAACGGAAAAACTTTCCGGTGAGCAGGAGATGGTGGCGGATTATATTAACCATATCGGAGAGGGACTGGACGCAGCCGTAGAAAACAGCCTCAAAAACGAGCGGATGAAGACGGAATTGATCACGAATGTTTCGCATGATATCAAGACACCATTGACATCAATCATCAACTATATAGATCTTCTCAAGAGGGAAAATCCGGAAGATCCCAAGATCAGAGGGTATTTGGAAGTTCTGGAAAATAAGGCACAGAGACTGAAGGTTCTTACAGAAGATGTCGTAGAGGCATCTAAGGCAAGCACCGGAAATATCACACTGGAAATGACAGAACTGAATTTTGTGGAACTGATTAACCAGGTAATCGGAGAATTTGAAGAAAAATTTGAAGAAAGAAATCTGCAGATGGTCGTTCATTTTGATGAGGAAGAGGCAATCATCTGTGCGGATGGACGCAGACTCTGGAGAGTTCTGGAAAATGTTTTTGGAAATGTATCTAAATATGCGATGGAAAACACAAGAGTCTATGTAGATATGAATGTGAACCGTCCGAATGTACGGCTCTCTCTCAAGAATATTTCCGCGCAGCCGCTGAATATCACGGCGGACGAACTGACAGAGCGCTTTATCCGTGGGGATGTTTCCAGAAATACTGAAGGAAGCGGCCTGGGACTGTCCATCGCGAAAGACCTTGTGCAGCTGCAGGGAGGGACGTTTAATCTGTATCTCGACGGGGATCTGTTTAAAGTAACGATAGAATTTAAGATGAAATAAGGGAATAAAACTGCCGATTGTATAGAAATATATGATTGGCAGTTTTTTATATTATAAGATATTATATGTCTGTGATATGTGAAATAACCATTCAGACAGGCTTCGTCGTCCGGAAGTACTAAAGATATTCCTGACTGTTAAAAGCGCTTATAAAAATCGCAAACTCGTTTCACTCAAACAGTACGATTTTTATTCGCAACACAGTCAGATCATATCTAAGTACTTCTCAGACTCCTGCAGAAAGTCTGGATGGTTATTTCAATATACAGACATTTTTACTTTCTTATATTGATATGAAAAAGATGGAGAAGATAGATTTCTATACTTTACAGTGGTTTTATTTTGCAGAGAAGATTGTGTGGCGGGCAGGTGATAGCCCTGTTTCATATCAGAGAAGTATGAGACTTTCTATTCATAATGATTCAAAACGGGGAGAATTGTAAAAAATTTCTGTACATGAAAAACAGCCGGTGAGATATAGCCGCAATAACTCTCTACAGGATTCGAGCAAGTTCTTAATGTTTGATCAATGCGTTACGAATAAAAATTATGCTGTCTGAGCGTCAGCGAGTTCATAATTTTTATTTGTGTATTTAGCAGTGATTAAACATTTTAGAACTTACCGAATCCGAAGCCTGTTGTTGCGGCTATATCTTCATCCGGCTGCAAAAATTTGTACGGAACTTTTTACGACTATCCCTGTATCCTTATTCCCCTACACCTGAATCCGATCCGCTACTTCATTCCCAACCGCCAGCCGCCGGTCATTCCGCCCGATGATCAGCCAATCCCGGCACTTCTGGATAACCTGAATCGTGCTGCCTTCTTTAATATCCATGTTTCTCATCGTTTCCAAAATCTCTGGAACACCAAACATCCATTTGATCGTGCAGGTATCTCCTGCATTTATCTGTGATAAAGCCTGCATAAAAGTCCCTCCTTTAGGAAAGATAGAAAAGAGTTAACGTCAGATAATTTGCACTTTTGTTATTAAATTAATCATACAACTCAGAATGTATGTTCGTCAATTGGAACATCAGCTAGTCAAATCTCATATTGGATAGCATATACTGACGATAGATAGTGTGCACTAAGAGACCGATTGTATACATAATGAAGCGATAATGCAATTGACAGAATTTCTTATAAATGATATTCTTTAACAGGGTTTCAAATAACTAACTAAAGTAAGAGGAGGGGAACCGTGAAGAGACATATTGCATTTTGGGTTTCAGCAATGATGACTGTGAATTTATTTACAGCGGTGCCGGCTTTTGCGACAGATGATTTTTCTGATGTAGAAGTGGCAGTTCAGGAAGACAGCAATGAAGATGCTGAAGAAATGGAAATTCAGGATTCAACAGAGGAAGATTTTGAGGATGAAGATGCAGTAACGGAAGATAGAGCTGCATCGGACAGCGAAGTAGACAGTGTGACAGATGTGGATCTGTTTTCAGACGGAGATTCTGAAAATGCAGTTGCGGAATACCAACAGTTAAAAGATGCGCCGACCGCAGAAGCAGAACAGGAGTCAGGTTTTGGGAGTGATTACCAGAAACTCCTTTTTTCTGATGGTACATATGCAGGAGGAGTCAGCCAGATTCTTGTAAATGGAAATGTATGGGAAAAAGTATCTTCAAAATACAGTTTGTTTAGAAGAAATGCATATTATATGGATAGTTCAGATGCTTCGGTAGTCTTTGACGGCAGTGGAAACGGCATATTGACCAACGGAGATATCATTACGATAAAAAATCCGTCATACCAGGATCTGCTTCTTCGTGTGAAGGGGAGTGGAAGTGATTTCGCAGTGGAGCCTTATGATCCAAACAGTGGAAATGATAAAGAAGGTCCATCTGATGGACAGAACACATTATATGTGAGATTAAACGGATATTTTGAGAGTGCACTTACCGGTCAGCAGAAATATGATGCAATCAGTGGAGCATCTACTTCGGTTTCTACGAATAAAAACAGTAATGTTATTGTCGAAGCGGCAGTGGTTCCGGACGGAACAACGCCGGGAAAAAATGACTGGAAACCTTTACATGAAGCAGTAACGGTAAATACAAAAAAGACAAGCGTAAATATCGACACGGAATCCTGTGGAATGTCAGGTGTATACTCGATTTATGACAGCTCATTGTCACTGAGCGGTGTTCCCGATCAACCGGGTTCTTATCCGGTAAGTGTAACAGTAACAGATCAGAATGGCAGAACCGCAACCAGTAATGAGCTTGTATTTAAGGTTTATTCACGTACGGAAAAACTGAGTGACTGTCTGAAACTTGAAAATGCAAAGCAGACTGCAGATGGCAAATACATGTATGATATGGAACCATGGGCAATTGCAAATTTTGGCGGTACAAATGAGACAGTAACTGTACCGGCACAGATTAAAGCATGGTATGGCTCTCATACAAGTGGCACATATGGAGAACTGGGATATGCAGTATCTGAGACAGAAAATCCGACGCAGACATTGATTATTCCGAATGGTTGTGACCTGACCCTGGTAAATATGAAGGCCTTCAGCAGTGTCCGTATTATTGTACAGGAAGGCGGCAGATTGTGCCTCAGGGATTCCTCTATGCATGGTGTGATTGAGGTGATGAATGGTGGAAGGGTTTCTGTGAACTATGACAATTATGGCAGAAGCTTTCTGACAGGTGCATCTGTGAATGGACAGCTGATTTTAAATGCGGGTGCGATTATGGAAAATTCACTGATCTATTCAAATACAAATTTCCTGGCAAATGGTTCAGAAGTACGCCATAATACATCGCCGGTAGTTCTTGTAAAAGGTGATGCTTCCATAGAAGGGGAAGTTTATATCAGAGGTGATGAGGCAGCTACAGGTACAGACCCGGCTACAGAAAAAAGTTACAGTGGACAGCCTGCACTGAAAATTTCAGGTGGTACACTGACACTTTCTGAGAATGGAGTCCTTGGTGTATACGGAGGCGGAAGAAATGCAACGACATCTGTTGGCGGGGCTGCGCTGATTCTCGATCAGGGAACTGTCAGTGGCAACGGAAAGCTTATTGCGGTTGGCGGAAATGGTACATATGATGATGGCGGAAACGGCATCAGCGGAACAGGTACGATATCTACGGCAAGCGCATGGCTGGAAGGCGGTTCTGCAATTTTGTCAAAAGAAGCTTCCGTTGCCGGAAAAGCATATGTCTCTTCAGTTAATATAGCTGATCAGACGACACTGAAAGCAATTGATGGAAGAAAAATCTCCAATAACTTTGAAAATACAACGGAAAGACAGTGGAATGATATTACAACAAAACCGAATCTGACATTATATGAAATAACAGAGCCGGATGAGAAACCGGAGCCAGGTGAGAAACCGGAGCCAGGTGAAAAACCGGAACCAGGTGAGAAACCGGAGCCAGGTGAGAAACCGGAACCAGGTGAGAAACCGGAGCCAGGTGAGAAACCAGAACCGAGCAAAAAACCGGAAACGATAAAGAAACCTGCAAATGTAAATGGTGCGAAGGCAATATCTGCCGGTTATAACCAGATTAGAATTACATGGAAAAAAGCTGCAAATGCAAGTGGATATATCATTGAAAGAAAAAAAGGATCAAAATGGCAGACAATCGCAAATATAAAAGCGTCTGCACTTTCTTACACACAGCGCAATTCCAAGAAGTATCCAATTCAGACAGGACGTGGGTATGCATATCGAATCAGAGCATATCGAGTGGTTAACGGGAAATATATTTACGGAGAATATTCCGGAGCATTCAGTGGCAAAGCATTACCGGCAGCGACGACGTTAAGAGTAGCAGGAAAATCTTCCGGTATTCGGTTAAGCTGGAGAAAAGTTCCGGGTGCATCCGGATATGTAGTATACCGCTATATCGGAGGAAAACGGAGCAGAATTGCATCTACAGGCAAAATAACGCTCATAGACAGAAAAGTATCAAAAAGCCGCAGTTATGGTTATCGTGTACGGGCATATCGTATAGTAAATGGAAAGAGAGTATACGGAAGCTGGTCCGGACTGAAAAGAATAAGAAGATAAAAGCGGAAAGAATGCCGAGGCATTCTTGAATCTGCAGATGAAAGCCCTCTTTATCGAAAATGCGATAGAGAGGGTTTTTTCCAAATTCCAGGTTTACAAACATTTACAAATATGCTACTATTTTTAAAGAGCGGAAACACGTAGATTTCGCAAAAAATAAGCAAACTCACAGAACAAGAGAGTACATTTGCTGACCACATTACAGAGAATTTCCCGAAGGGGTGCACGTTTCTTTTGATTTAGAAAAGAGCGTAGTGGCAAGAACAGGACGTAACTGTTCCATTCCGGTGGCTGAGAGGGAAGTGCAGGTGCAGATGGAAGATGGCTTGGGAGAGGTGCAGTCGAGATGAGATTTACATTCAGACTGCAACAGGAACGCCTGTTATAGCGGAAGGGTATCAGGACAGTGACAGAACGACTGGATTGGGAAGTCAGGATGGAATCGTACCCGATAAGGTTTCTGACCGCGAGGCAGGAACGAATAGAAGTGGTAACACGGGCAGGACTCGTCTTCTCAATATGAAGGGAAGATGGTCTTTTTTTTTTACGTTATAGGAAATTACTTCGTAATGTTCCAATAATGTAAAAATGCTTCGCGAGGATATTTAAGAATATTAATCAGGAGGAACTATAAAATGGAAAAGCAGAAGTATTATATTACAACCGCGATTGCTTATACATCCGGTAAGCCGCACATTGGTAACACCTACGAGGTCGTACTGGCAGATGCAATTGCACGTTACAAAAGACAGGAAGGATATGACGTATTTTTCCAGACAGGAACTGACGAGCATGGTCAGAAAATCGAACTCAAAGCAGAAGAAGCAGGAATCACACCAAAGGAATTCGTAGACAACGTATCCGGTGAGATCAAGAGAATTTGGGATCTGATGAACACATCTTATGACAAATTCATCCGTACCACAGATGCCGATCACGAAAAACAGGTTCAGAAAATCTTCAAGAAGATGTACGCAAAAGGTGATATCTACAAAGGACATTATGAAGGAATGTACTGTACACCATGTGAATCTTTCTTTACAGAATCACAGCTTGTAGATGGCAAATGTCCGGACTGCGGACGTCCGTGTGTACCTGCAAAAGAAGAAGCATACTTCTTCAAAATGAGCAAATATGCAGACCGTCTGATCGACTATATCAACACACATCCGGATTTCATTCAGCCGGAGTCACGTAAAAATGAGATGATGAACAACTTCCTTCTTCCGGGACTTCAGGATCTCTGCGTATCCAGAACATCCTTCAAATGGGGAATTCCGGTAGACTTCGATCCGAAACACGTTGTTTATGTATGGCTGGATGCTCTGACAAACTATATTACAGGAATCGGATATGACTGCGACGGCGAAAGCTCCGAACAGTTCAACAAACTGTGGCCGGCAGACCTTCATCTGATCGGTAAAGACATCATTCGTTTCCATACTATTTACTGGCCTATCTTCCTGATGTCACTTGATCTGCCGCTTCCGAAACAGGTATTCGGACATCCGTGGCTGCTTCAGGGAGATGGCAAAATGAGTAAATCAAAAGGAAATGTTATCTATGCAGATGAACTCGTTGATTTCTTCGGTGTAGATGCTGTCCGTTATTTCGTACTTCATGAAATGCCATTCGAAAACGATGGTGTTATCACATGGGAACTGATGGTAGAAAGACTGAATTCCGAACTTGCAAATACACTCGGAAATCTTGTAAACCGTACCATCTCCATGTCCAACAAATACTTCGGCGGTGTTGTTGAAAACAAAGGTGTTGTGGAGCCGGTCGACGAAGACCTCAAGGCATTTGCACTGGCAGTTCCGGGCAAAGTTGCAGAAAAAATGGACAAACTGCGTGTTGCAGATGCCATGACAGAAGTCTTCACGCTGTTCAAACGTCTCAACAAATATATCGATGAAACTATGCCGTGGGCTCTTGCAAAAGACGAAGCAAAGAAAGACCGCCTTGCAACTGTTCTCTACAATCTGGTTGAGGGAATCACCATGGGTGCAACTCTTCTGGAATCTTTTATGCCAGAGACCACAGATCGCATCCTTGCTCAGTTAAATACAGAAAAACGTACACTTGAAGATCTTAAGACATTCGGACTGTATCCGTCAGGAAACAAAGTTACAGAAAAACCGGAGATCCTGTTTGCACGTCTTGATCTCAAAGAAGTACTTGCAAAAGTAGAAGAACTTCATCCAAAGAAAGAAGAGCCCGTTGAAGAAGTAAAAGAAGAAAACGTGATCGACATTGAAGCAAAACCGGAGATCACATTTGATGATTTTGGCAAACTTCAGTTCCAGGTGGGCGAGATCATTGCCTGCGAAGAAGTCAAAAAATCCCGTAAACTTCTCTGCTCTCAGGTAAAAATCGGCAGTCAGGTACGCCAGATCGTATCCGGCATCAAATCTCACTACAGTGCAGAAGAAATGGTTGGTAAGAAAGTTATGGTTGTTACAAATCTGAAACCAGCCAAACTTGCAGGAATCCTCAGTGAAGGAATGATCCTCTGCGCCGAAGATGCGGATGGAAATCTGTCCCTGATGGTACCGGAAAAAGAAATGCCGGCAGGTGCTGAAATCTGCTGATGTATGATGGAGTTTGACAGTTACTGCAAATGAAATTGCAATCCCCTGTGTATCGCAACAACGAGCACGGGGGATTTTTGTAACCAAAAGCTTTCGCATTGTACTTGCAGAGACATATGTTTTACGGGTATACTGTATGTGATTGATATGATAAATGACAGTCAGACACAGGATACGATTGCGGTGAAAATAATCAGCAGATATTTCAGGAGGGAAAAGCCATGGCGAACGGACTTACACATTTTGATAAAGAAGGAAATGCAGTGATGGTGGATGTTTCCGGTAAAAGTGTCACTTATCGGACAGCCTTGGCTACAGGTTATATTGCTGTAGGCCCCGAGATCATGACATGCGTTACAGAAGGAAATGTCAAAAAAGGTGACGTTCTCGGTGTGGCACGGGTGGCAGGCATTATGGGGGTCAAAAAAACATCCGAACTGATTCCGATGTGTCATCCTCTTCCGATACAGAAATGTGCGATTGATTATGAACTGGATCATGAAAAGAACCGCATTCATGTATTCTGTACCGTTAAGACAGAGGGGAAAACCGGCGTGGAAATGGAGGCTCTGACAGGAGTGCAGGTGACACTTCTGACTATCTATGACATGTGTAAAGCAATTGACAAGCATATGGTAATGTCAGAAATCCATCTGGTAGAAAAAACAGGAGGAAAAAGCGGAGATTTTCGTTTTGAAGATGAAACATGATAGACCGTTGTGGAAGAAATATTGACTATCTGAGGATTTCCGTGACAGACCGCTGTAACTTACGTTGCATTTATTGTATGCCCGAGGAAGGTATAAGGCTGACCGGGCGCGAAAATATTCTGCAGGAACCGGAAATCATTCGAGTATGTCGGGTGATGGCAGAGCTTGGAATCAAAAAGATCAAAATTACCGGTGGAGAACCGCTGGTACGGCCCCGGATGCCGGGCCTGATCCGTCAGATAAAAGCAATTCCGGGTATCGAAAAAGTGACACTGACTACGAATGGAATCCTTTTGAAAAAACAGATGAAGGAATTGGCAGAGGCAGGACTTGACAGTCTGAACATCAGTCTGGATACACTTGACAGGGATGGTTTCCTGAAAATCACACGCAGAGATCTTCTTGACGATACTCTTGCCGGTATTGAAGAAGCAATGAAATATCCGAACGTGCAGTTAAAGATCAACTGTGTGCCATTGGGAATAGAGGAGCAGAATCTGTGTGAGATCGCGGAATTTGCCCACAAATATCCCGTACATGTCCGCTTTATAGAGATGATGCCGATTGGTTATGGAAGTTTCTTCACAGGAATGTCACAAGAAAAAATCGTATCTCTTCTGGAAGAAAAATTTGGCATACTTATCCCATATGAGGGTCTCCCTCTTGGAAACGGTCCGTGTAAGTATTATACTGTGGATGGATTTCAGGGCAAGATAGGCTTTATCAGCGCGATCAGCCACAAGTTCTGCAGTGAGTGCAACCGCATTCGCCTGACTTCACAGGGATATCTGAAAACATGTCTGCAATATACAGCAGGACGTGATCTGAGAGAGGCGTTGAGAAACGGTGGAACGGATGAAGAATTAAAAGAAATCATAAAAGCTGCACTGTCCGAAAAACCGGACGGCCATCATTTCAGAGAAAAGGTAAAAGAAGATGATACAGAGAGTTTGTGTATGTCACAGATAGGAGGATAATAATGAAACGCGCAGCAATTATAACAGCAAGTGATTCCGGATACAGAGGTGAGCGGGAGGATTTAAGCGGCCCTGCAATCAAAGAAATTTTGGAAAGAGAAGGATATGAAGTCATTTCTATGGATATCCTTCCGGACGATCAGGTAATGCTTGCAGGAAAATTGCAGGAAATAGCAGATTCAGAAAAAGCGGAGCTGATCCTGACGACAGGCGGAACCGGATTTTCAGAGCGCGATGTCACACCGGAGGCAACGGAAGAAGTAATCGAACGAAAGGTTCCGGGAATACCGGAGGCAATCCGCGCATACAGCATGACGATCACAAAACGTGCGATGCTGAGCCGTGCGACAGCCGGAATCCGAGGGAAGACACTGATCGTAAATCTTCCGGGCAGTCCGAAAGCAGTACGGGAAAGTCTGGAATATATTATCGATACGCTGGCACACGGGCTTGAAATCCTGAGTGGTGAAGCGCGTGACTGTGCACGTAAGTAGAAATATGAAAAGCCTTCGGCAGAATCAGGATATGTGAAGAAGAATATGCCATATCAGGTATGTGGCACATTTTACAGTAGGAATTGCCGGGGTATTTTTAAATAAGGGAGAATTGAGCTATGGGGAAAGTAATTGCAGTCTGCATCAGTGAAAAAAAGGGAACACAGAAACACCCGGTGCAGGAAGCAGAATTTATAGAGGACTGGGGCATCAAAGATGATGCACATGCCGGTAAATGGCACCGTCAGGTCAGTCTTTTGTCTTATGACAAGATTGAGGCATTCCGTGCACGGGGCGCAGAGGTAGAGGACGGAGCATTCGGAGAAAACCTTGTTGTGCAGGGATTCGATTTTTCTGCACTTCCAATCGGAACAAGATTTCGATGTAACGATGTTGTACTGGAAATGACACAGATTGGGAAAGAATGCCATCATGGATGTGCGATTTTCCAGAAAATGGGTGATTGCATTATGCCGCGGGAAGGCGTTTTTACAAAAGTACTTCACGGAGGAATCATCCGTGAGGGCGATGAATTTGTGATCGAGGAGTGTAAAGACTGATGGAAACACCTGTGATTTTTGAGACACATGCACATTATGATGATGAGGCTTTTGCACAGGACAGAGAGAATTTGCTTGCATCGATGCAGGAACATGGAATTAGGTATATTGTGAATGCATGTGCGTCGATCGAGAGCCTGAAAGATACAGAAGAATTAATGGAACAGTATCCGTTTGTTTATGGCGCGTTCGGTATTCATCCGGATGATGCGGAAAAAATGACGGAGGAAACTCTGGAAGAAATACGTCAGCTGTCCCGCCTGCCGAAAGCTGTGGCAATCGGAGAGATTGGTCTGGATTATTACTGGCATAAAGAAGAACATGAACATGAAATCCAGAAGAAAATGTTTCTGGCACAGATGGAGATTGCGCGCGAAGAAAAGCTTCCATTTATGGTCCACAGCAGAGATGCGGCAAAAGATACACTGGATCTGGTGAAGGATTGTATGAAAGGCGGTATGTACGGCGGTATTATCCATTGTTTTTCTTATGGAAAAGAAATGGCAAGAGAATATCTGGACATGGGACTGTATCTGGGAATCGGTGGTGTTGTCACATTTAAAAATGCGAAGAAACTGAAAGAAGTGGTTGCGTATGCACCGCTTGAACAGCTTGTACTTGAGACAGACAGTCCATACCTGAGCCCGGAACCAAACCGCGGAAAGCGTAATAGTTCACTGAATCTGCCGTATGTGGCAGAGGCAATTGCACAGATTAAAGGATGCAGCGCGGAAGAAGTAATTGCAGTAACCGAAGAGAATGCAAAGAAATTGTTACTGCGGAAATAATATCCAAAGTATCAACTACAGTTATATTAAAACTCCTTCCATATATCCGGTCACGGACAAATCAGGAATTCAGAAGTACTAATAAGAAAAAATCCTACTAAAAACGCCCCGGAAAATGATGAACTCGCTTCGCTCAGACAGCATCATTTTTCGGGGCAACGTATTATTTTTTCTTTAAGTACTTCTACAAATTCCTTCAAGCGTCCGAGACCGGATATATGGACGGAGTTTTTTATAAGCTGTAGGTTGATGACTGTGGATGGTAGGTTTCGCGCCGTGTGGGGTGGAAAGTGACTGGTGTAGTACGGACGTTATTCCTCGGATGAGTCATCGTAATAATCTGAGTCATCGTAATAATCTGTGTCATCGTAATAATCAGCGCTGTCGTCATAGTCCGAATTGTCATCAGAATAATCTGATTCATCACTGTAATCCGACTCATCTGAGCTGTCTGAACTATCATCTGAACTTCCGTCTGAGCTGTCACTCTGCGCATCTGATGCGCTGATAGACCAGATATCATCTACATATTCACCATTAGAGTCAACCATATCACCGTCTGAATTAAAAGTAACATCAAGAAGATCCGTGTTGGTGGATGGTTTTACATTCAGGGACATGATCTCTTTGAAACGCGCCCGCAGGTTTGCAAGGGTAAAGGAATCGTCTCCGAGAACTGTACGCAGTTCATGCTGTGCGGCAAGCTCTTCTGTGTAATCAGACAGCATATATGGGCTGAATACACCGGCATCTTTGTTGTAATGCATAACCATCGGTTTGACTTCTGCATCGGTGATTTCAATTGTAGTATTGCCGTCCTGTACCGTCTTCTGGATCGTAAAGCAACCCATTCCCTCGAGAAGAGCATCAAAAGACTCCTGTGTGGAAACAAAGTTTCCGAGAGAATAGAAGATCAGCATACTGTGTCCTTCTTTGTCTGACATACGTCCATAAGGCTGGAGTATATGCGGGTGGCCACCGATCACAACATCTACACCCTGCTGCATCAGGAAAGTTGCCCATTCCTTTTCATATTCGGTAGGCATGGTTTCCATTTCTTTGCCCCAGTGAGCAACAAAGATCAGCACATCACTGTCTGCTTTTGCTTTTTCAATCATGGATGCAACTTTGTCTTTCTCGAAAATATCGATCATGTAATCTCTGCCGTCTCCAGCACCGGAATTGTTCGTTCCGTATGTATAATCCAGAAACGCAACTTTAATGCCGTTTACTTCGAGAGTTTTGACTGTATTGGCATCTTCTTCGGAATCATGGATACCGAGAACCGGAACATCCGGGTAACTGGTCTTCCAGAAATTCAGTGTCTGTGCCATGTAATCATAGCCATAATCATCAATATGGTTGGTTGCAGATTCGATGACATCAAATCCGGCATTGATTAGTGCGTCACCGACTTCCGTAGGTGTTGCGAAGGATGGATAACCGCTGACTGCATCATGCTCTGTGGTGAGAACAGTTTCCTGATCGACCATGGCAATGTCTGCTGCCTGAATCTCGTCTTTGACATTTTCATAGATTGCATCATAGTTCCATGTACCGGAATCAGATTCACCTGACTGGATCAGACTGTCATGGTACAGGTTGTCACCGACAGCGATTACAGTAGCTGTGGAAATATCCGGTGCTTTGGCAGCTTTTTCTGCTTCCAGTTTCTTCTGCTCGGCTTCTTTGGCAGCCTGATCTGCCGGCTTCTGGATGATCTGATAATCAAGTTGATGGAAAACAAAGACCAGAAGAATCATTACAACGATGGAACAGATCAGACCAATACGCGAGTTGATCTGCTCTTTCAGATTAAGTGGGATGTTTTTGTTTTTTTTCATAATAAATTCCTTTGTGTATTTGCGAAGACCGTTTGCATATGATTTTACATACAAAAGATCCATGTTGTGTTCAATTCATTATTATAGCAAATAGATTCCGCTAAAGAAAGAATTAAGTTAAAAAAATAAACTGAAAAATGTTTTGTGATTCAAACAAACATCGGGTATAATAAAAAATATGAGCAGGCGAGGGGCAGGAAGCGGAGGAAAGCAAGATGAATTCGTATGAAACAGTAAACAATATTCTGGTAAAAATGTTTAAAGATATTCTGGATATTGAAGAACGTGCGCTGATCACATCAGAATACAAAGATATATCCGTAAATGATATGCATATTATGGAAGCAATCGGTATTCAGGAGCCCAAAAACATGTCTACCGTTGCGAAAGCGGTTTCTGTTACGACAGGTACTTTGACGATCGCGATCAACCATCTGGTCAAGAAGGGATATGTAGAGAGAACGAGAAGTGAAGAGGATCGGCGTGTCGTGTTGGTTTCTCTGTCAGAGAAAGGCGAGAAGGCATTTCTTCATCACAAGATTTTTCATGAAAAAATGGTGATGGCAGTTCTGGATGATCTCAATCCGAAGGAGACAAAGGATCTTACTAGGGCATTGCTGAAACTGCAGAACTTTTTTGACAGTTACGGTAACAAAGAAAAGAATTAAAAATATTACAGGAAACATGATAAAACGGGAGGTGCACCGAGACCAATGACATTGGCCCCGGCACCTCCTTTTGTTGTTTTTTGCAGCCGTTCATGCATATATTTCCGGAGCACCGGAAACTGAACCGGCCCGATCTCAAGCAGATTCCGGTGAAAAGCTTTCAGGTCAAAATCATCGTCCAGAGTATCTTTCCATTCTTTTTTCAGATCAAGAAAATTAAGACATCCCCAGCAATACTTCTGGTAATTGGCGGGTGTTTCTACGATGTATTGAAAAATATCAGATGTGACATGAACATCTGTAATTCCGAAAAACTGAAGAAAACGAGCCGCCTGTGTTTCGCCCCAGCCATAATAATGAATGCCGATATCAAGAAGTGAATAAATGCAAAGATTGATCCGGCGGTTCAGGGCAACCAGTCTTGTATAGTCGGTGGCAGCAGGATCGTCGAAATCACAGGCAGCGTATCGGTAACCATAGGATTCAATATAGGTTGCCCATCCTTCTACGTAACCGGAAGAGGTAAGCAAAGTACGGATGTCAGCAGGAGAAGTCTTCTGGAAGTAAATAGTTTGATAAAGGTGTCCGGGAAATCCTTCATGCGAAAGTGTGGCAAAAAGCTCCAGATTTGAAGTCTGATCAGCAGGATTTATGTAAATAATATTTGGTGATCCGGTGTCAAGCGGCGGTGTCAGATAGAAGGCCGGACTCAAATAATTTTCCATGGATTTGTGTACGTAGCGTGTTTCAAATTCTATCTCCGGCAGCTCGGGAAAATCATCGGCTATCCGGTCACGCAGAGCTCCAAGCATCTGTGCAGGTTTGCTTTCCGGAAGATCCAGAGAACTTTTCATTTTTCGAAGGAGAGAAGGCTGTTCTTTCAGCATTTGCTGAACCAGCTTCATATCTGCGTGGATCTGTTCAGTGAGACGGTTCTGCATGTCTTTGACAGCCGTCCAGGAGCCCACCTGACTGCGGAGCAGATACAGATAATACTCTTTTCCTTTCTGCATATGTGCAAGCCCCTGACTGGGACGACCGGAGCCCTGCAGAGAGAGCATTCCCTGTATCAGCTTCTGGTAAGCCGGAATTACTGTGTTTAAAAGAATTTCTTTATGCCTGGAATTTAAAGTCTTCTGTTCTGATTCGGAAATGGTGCCAAACGCTTTTAACCTGGCGGCAAAAACCTCCAGCATGTAGTTGGAATCCGGTTCTTTTATAAAAGCCTGACACTGATTGACAATACGTTTTAGCGTTGTATCACTCATAAAGTAACCGGCGTCAGCTTTTTGCCGCTCAAAATCCAGGATACTGTCAAAATAAGCGGGAACAGATGTGAGGAGATTGAGGTAATCTGCAATGTCCTGTTCCTGATAAAACGCATATTCTGCGAGAAGAACAGGAAGCTGCGCCTGCATGCCGAGGCTGGGACTTAAGTATTCTTCCAGAAGATAAAAGTCGGTGGAACGTTGCTGGGTTTTATAATACAGAAGGAGCATATCGAGAGTGATCTGATTTGACTCAGAAAGTCCTGCCGGATCAAACGTCTGGAGTTTTTTCATAATTTCCCCGTATCGGGCAATACTGTTGTCATCCGGTGCGGAAACCGTGCCAAGCGTTGGGGCGGGCCGCGGGATCTGCTGTTTTTCCGGATAAGCGATGGAATAGTGGAGATTCAGCATATTTCCGGATACTTCTTCACGAAACAGACGGTCCGTGTAAGTCTGAAAGGAGCGGTCTTCAGAGCCTCCATCGGTATTCAGATGTCCGAGAATCATTCCGATCAGAAACACCACACACAGAGCACAGATGATCAGAATACGGGAAGGATTTTTGCGAAAAGATATATGCATAAAAACCTCGGTGAGAGATGCTTTTTACTATTTTATTGGAAAAAAAGGGATTGTATGCTAAACTTAAATGGAAGCAACAGAGAAAGTGAGGCAGAATATCATGGAAAATATATATGATCTGGCGATTCTGGGAGCAGGTCCGGCAGGAATCTGCGCAGCTATTTATGCGACAAGAGCAAAACTGAATACAATCTGGCTGGATAAGAAATTTGTGCAGGGCGGTCAGATTGTGGACACATATGAAGTAGATAATTATCCGGGACTGCCGGGAATCACCGGTCTGGATCTCGGGGAAGCAATGGCAGGTCATGCAAAAAAACTGGGCATGAAACCGCAGCGGGAGCCGGTTCGTTCTATCGAGACAGAGCAGGGAATCAAAGTCATCCGCACGAAAAAAAATGAATACCGTGCCAGAGCAGTGATCATTGCCTGCGGGGCAACACACCGCCACCTCGGAATCCCGGGTGAAGAAGAACTGAGTGGCATGGGGGTTTCTTATTGTGCGACCTGTGATGCAGCATTTTTTCAGGACAGGACGGTTGTCGTAGTCGGTGGCGGAAATGTGGCAGTGGAGGATGCAATTCTTCTTTCACGTACCTGTAAAAAGGTCTATCTGGTACACAGAAGAGATGAGCTTCGTGCGGAGAAAATCCTTCAGGAGAGTCTCTTTGCATGCAAAAACGTGGAGCTCATCTGGGACAGCATTCCATTATCCATTGAGGGAACAGATAAAGTGGAGGCACTGAAGATCCAGAACAAAAAAACACAGGAAGAAAGTTTCATTGAAACAGATGGTGTGTTTATCGCAGTCGGAATCGTTCCGGGAACAGAGAAATTTAAAGATCTGGTGAAGCTGGATGAAGCAGGATATATTGTGGCAGGAGAGGACGGGATTACCAGTGAGCCGGGAATCTTTGCAGCAGGCGATATCCGTACCAAAAATCTTCGTCAGGTCGTAACTGCAGTTGCGGATGGGGCGAACGCGGTGGCTTCGGCACAAAGATACCTTCTCGATAAATAGTTTGGGTAGTCAGGCAGTAAAGAGTTATAGTTTTAGGCAATTTGCAGAACTGTAGCTCTTTTGTTTTGCAAAAAAAGTCGAATAAAATCGAACAAATAGCAAATTGCACAAAGTGTGTCGAATAATGGGGAAAAATGTGGATAACGCGAAAAATGGTGTAAAAGTTATCCACATCCAAAAAAGGTTGAAAAATCGTTATATTTGAGTTATGCACAAAGTTATCCACATTATCCACAAAAAACCAATGTGGAATAAGTGATTTACATAAATAAATAAAAAACAAATGTTTTGGTTAATAATGATGAAATTAACAAATTCGAAAAAAAGATAGAAAAATCTATTGACTTTTTCATAGTGAAAATATTGTTGAATTTTGCTTTCAAAAGAAAAATTTTAAACTTTCAAACTTAAATTATCAGACAATAGTGGTAATTAAAAAGTCCATCCGCTTAATTGCGGATGGACTTTTGTAAGTTGCTTAAGAAGTCTGTTTCATTCGTTTAATAACTTTCAGACGTGTGAATTCTTCTCGCTCTTTTTCCTCAAGGGCATTCTGGATATCCTTTGTCAGTGCCTCGTATTTCGGAATCGTGATGTTCTTTAATGCGTTGGCACGTTTCTGGGTCTTCTTGATGTTGGCCGCGAGACGGATCGCTGCGTTTTCGATGCCTGCAAGCTGGATGGAAAGCTCTTTTACCTTTTCGAAGGCGGCTTTTGCTTCATCCAGAGAAGCCTTTGTGCTGTAGTAGGCATAAGTCGGGGTGTTGGTAAGCTGCTTTTCATATTCGACGAGTGGAATTTCCGTACCCATAACGCTTCGTGTCTTGATCCGAATGGAATCCTCAAGAGGAACGGTGTAGGAAACCTGCTGTACAAAGGCAATACCCATTTCCATGTTGGCTTTCTGAAGGGCTGCATAGGCGGCACGGAAAGTCACATCGATCTGTGACTGGATATCCTTTGCCTGATCGATCAGCTCCATCATTTCGCGGATCAGGATATTCCTTTTTTTATCCATCAGCTCAAATCCCTGACGGGAGAGCGCGAGAGAATTCTTGGCAAGAATTAAATTTCCCTTGGTGGGGAAGGTATTTGGATCCATAAAGCCACCTCCCCTTAACGTACGGTTTCTTTATAGTACTTGTTCAGGATCTTTGTATCAATTCGGTCAAGTTCATCCTTCGGAAGAAGTCCGAGGAGTTCCCAGCCTTTGTCAAGTGTCTCTGTAATACTGCGGTTTTCGGTCTCGGACTGTCCGACAAACTCTGCCTCGAAAGCTTTACCAAAAACAAGATAACGCTTGTCGATCGGGGAAAGTTCATCTTCACCGATAACGGAAGCAAGTGCTCTTGCATCGCCTACTTTTGCGTAGCAGGAGAAGAGCTGGTTGGCGACATCCTGATGGTCTTCGCGTGTGAATCCTTCACCGATACCATCCTTCATCAGTCGTGACAGAGAAGGAAGAACATTAATCGGCGGGTAGATTGCCTGTCCGTGAAGCTGACGGTCAAGAACAATCTGGCCTTCGGTGATGTAACCGGTAAGGTCAGGGATCGGATGCGTGATGTCATCATTTGGCATGGTCAGGATCGGGATCTGTGTAACTGATCCGGTACCTCCCTGCACGATTCCGGCACGTTCATACAGTGTTGCAAGTTCACTGTAGAGATACCCCGGATAACCTTTACGGGAAGGAATCTCACCTTTTGAGGAGGAAACTTCGCGCATTGCCTCGCAGAAGGAGGTGATATCGGTCAAAATAACAAGGATATGCATGCCTTTTTCAAATGCCAGATATTCAGCTGCCGTAAGTGCAATCTTTGGTGTCAGAAGTCGTTCAACGACCGGGTCGTTTGCCAGATTCAAAAACATGACAACGTGGTCGGAAGCACCGCTTTCTTCAAAGGTACGGCGGAAAAATTCTGCGACATCGTATTTGACACCCATAGCAGCGAATACGATTGCGAAGTTTTCATCGGAATCACCGCCGAGGGAAGCCTGCTGTACGATCTGTGCAGCCAGTTTGTCGTGCGGAAGGCCGTTCCCTGAGAAGATAGGAAGCTTCTGTCCACGAATCAGGGTGGTCAGACCGTCGATTGCGGAAATACCTGTGTTGATATAGTTTCGCGGATATTCACGTTTGACCGGATTCAGCGGAAGGCCATTGATGTTAAGGCTTACTTCCGGTGTGATATCGCCCAGACCGTCAATCGGCTGTCCGATACCATTGAAGGTTCGTCCGAGGATTTCCGGAGAGAGTCCGATCTCCATAGGATGGCCGGTCAGACGTGTATGGGTATTGCCGAGGGACATATTATCTGTTCCCTCGAATACCTGAATAACTGCTTTGTCTTCATAAATTTCAATGATACGACCGATCTTCTGGGTTCCGTCGTCCATGTGGAATTCTACGATTTCTTCGTAGGAAGCATTTTTGACACCTTCCAGAACTACGAGAGGGCCGTTTATTTCACTTAATCCTAAATATTCGATTGCCATAAATCTCGTTCCCCCTGTCAGCCGTTTTTCTCTAATACTTTGTTGTAAAATTCATCGATGTCTTTCTGATACTGATCAAATCGGTCAAGCTGATCATTCGGAACATCATATTTGATGGAAATGATACGTTCGAAGATATTGTCTTCTTTCAGTACGGAAACCGGCATGCCGCGGTTGATGAGGGCTTTTGATTTCTCATACAGATACAGGATGATCTCCATCATCTTGAATTGTTTTTCCATTGGGACACAGGTGTCTTCCTGATGGAAGGCATTCTGCTGAAGGAATCCGAGTCGGATGACACGGGCAATCTCCAACGTCAGTTTCTGATCATCCGGAAGAACGTCGCTTCCGATAAGTTTTACGATCTCCATCAGAGAACTTTCCTGGTTGAGGATCGCCATGATCTGATTTCGGTCTGCTACAAATTTCGGTGATACGTGATCGCGGTACCATGGGGTCAGATCTTCGAGGTATTCACTGTAACTGGTCAGCCAGTGGATAGCCGGGAAGTGTCTTGCATAGGCAAGAGATTTATCAAGTCCCCAGAAGCAGCGGACAAAACGTTTGGTGTTCTGAGTAACTGGTTCGGAGAAGTCACCACCCTGTGGGGAAACGGCACCGATGATAGATACGGAACCCTCTGTACCATTGAGATTCTGCATCATGCCGGCACGCTCATAAAATGCGGAAAGCTTCGATGCAAGGTAAGCCGGGAAACCTTCCTCGGCAGGCATTTCTTCCAGACGTCCGGAGAGCTCACGGAGAGCTTCTGCCCAACGGGAGGTGGAGTCTGCCATGATCGCTACGTCATAACCCATGTCACGGTAGTATTCTGCAAGTGTGACACCGGTATAAATGGATGCTTCACGTGCTGCAACAGGCATGTTGGATGTGTTGGCAATCAGCGTGGTACGGTCCATCATAAGGTTACCGGATTTCGGGTCGATCAGTTTGCTGAAATCTTCGAGAACCTGGGTCATTTCGTTTCCACGTTCTCCGCAGCCGATGTAAATGATGATATCTGCATCGGACCATTTTGCAATCTGATGCTGTGTCATGGTTTTTCCTGTACCGAAACCGCCAGGAACGGCAGCTGTACCGCCTTTTGCAATCGGGAACAGGGTATCAAGGATACGCTGGCCGGTGACAAGCGGAACGCTTGCCGGATAACGTACATGAGTAGGTCTCGGAATACGGATCGGCCATTTCTGTGCGAGTGCGAGATCTCTGGTACTTCCGTCGCGAAGCTCAATGGTTACAATCGGCTCCAGAATGGTGTAATCTCCATCAGGAGCAGCTTTGATAACGGTACCTTCGGTGATGTTTGGCGGTACCATAGATTTATGAAGGATAGAAGCGGTTTCCTGTGTTTCGGCAATGATCGTGCCCGGACCTACGACATCTCCTTCTTTTACAGTAATGTGTGTGTGCCATTTTTTCTCTGTATCAAGAGAATCTACGCTGACACCACGGGAAATATATTTTCCGGAAGTTTTTGCAATCTCTTCCAGAGGACGCTGGATACCATCAAAAATATTGTGGATGATACCCGGTCCGAGAAGTACGGAAATAGCATCGCCGGTACCGATAACGGTTTCGCCCGGACGAAGCCCTGTTGTTTCTTCGAATACCTGAATGGTAGTCATGCCTTTTTTCAGACCGATGACTTCGCCGACAAGATGATCTTTGCCAACATAGACCATTTCGGAAATCTTGAATCCGGAGTCACCCTTCAGATAGATAACAGGACCGTTGATGCCATAAATAATACCTGTTTTATTCATGGGTCATTCCTCCGTCAAATTTGAATTCTTTGCGCATGGCATCGAGATTGGCTGCAAATGAATTGTCAATCAGGATATTTTTGTGCGGGATCTCTGCACGGATACCGCCGATGAAATCTTCTCCGGAGACCTGAAGTGAAATGCCGGTCTTCTGAATAAGCGCATCCAGACGTTCCCTGTCAGTTCTGGAAAGGAAAATATGAATCTCATCATTTTCGGCAAAATCCTGTGCTTCTTTGATTTTCTGGCAAAGATATGTTTCATATTCGGAAGTTGACATAAAGTCTCTGATTTTGGTACTCACTTCGCCAAAAAGAGCTTCTTTCAGTTCTTCCTGCTTTTTGGACCAGTCTCTTTTGAGAGTGATCTGTTCGGCGGAAAGAGCTTTGTTGACTTCACGACGGACATGCTCTGTTTCGGCTTTTACTTCTGCTTCTGCATTCTGGCGGCTGAGCTGTCTGTGCTCTTCAAGCTTTTCGGAAAGCAGCCTTTTATGTTCCTGAATCGCCTGCGCTGCATCTTCACGGGCTTCTTCAAGGGAAACCTCATAAAAATGCTGCAGCTTTTCGTCAATTGTCATGATAGTGTTACCTCCTGCCTACAATTTCAGTCCGATTGCTTCATTAACATATGAAGTGATAAAATCCGGTTTACGGCCGGTTCCGTGTCTGTCAGGAATTTCAATGATCAAGGGCGTTTTGTGATGCAGACGAACTTCATCGATGATTTCGGGAAATTCTCTGCCGAATTTTTCGGTCAGAAGGATGATTCCGATCTCCTTATCGGAGATTGCCTGTTCGAGGGCATTTTTCAGTTCGTTGCGTTCGTGAATGACAACACCCTCCACACCTGCCAGACGCATGCCTGTGTAGGTATCAATGTTATCACTGATCAAATACATTTTCATAGGGAGTGCTCCTTAAAGCTTACCAAGGATCATAAAGGAAATGATCAGACCATAAAGTGCGATACCTTCTGCCATAGCTACGAAGATAATGGATTTACCAAACAGTGAGCCGTCTTCGCTCAGTGCGCCAAGAGCTGCACTTGCGGAGCTTGCAACGGCGATACCGGAACCAAGACCGGAAATACCTGTAACAAGTGCTGCGCCGAGATAACCAAGACCTGTAGCAAGTCCGTCAGCAGAAGAGCCGGCAGCCTGTACGCTTGCAGTACCTGCGAAGCTGACTACGGTTGCGACAAGAAGTACACCGAAGAACATAAAACAGTTGGCAATCAGAGATTTTTTGTAACGTTTTTTGCTCTTTTCACCGAGGAAAAAGTAACCAAAAGGTACGATGATGCTGAGAATCATTGCAATTGCAGTTGTAATCTGAATAATCATGTTCATGATAATATCCTCCTGATATAAAAATGTAGGTTTATTAGGTGGGCTTTGCCCGTATATTTTATTTCTGCACGCTTTTACGTAACGTTTTCATAAATGGCTGGAACTCACGGCCGTTGCCTGCATAGAAACGGCTGAAGATCTCATAGTACTCCAGACGGAGAACCTGAATACCAACGATCAGTCCTTCCATTGCACATACGAAGATGTTGCCGAGTACGACAACAATCCAGTTTGGGCTGCCTCCGTTGGTAGCACCGGCAAGCATAAGTACGACCTCCATCATTGCTGCGTGGCTTACGGCAAATGCGCCGATACGCAGGAAAGAAAGTGTATTGGAAAGGTAGCTGAGTAGCACTTCAAATAATTCGAAGAAGCTCTGTACGAAGAACATACCTTTCTGCTCCGGGAAGATCTTGGATTTCTTTTCAACGAGGTTGGTAAGTGGCTCCTTGAGGAACATGAGCAGGAGCGGTACACCAAACATCACGACAAGAACAGCAGTTGCCGGAAGTTTTCTGCCGGAGATAAAGAGTCCGACAGTCAGTACGATCGAACCATAGAAAACAAGTCCGGCTACGGCATTGCTGTCAAACCAGGCCTTTTCGGTATCTTTGTTTCGGATGGAATTGATGATATTGAATATCATACAGATCAGAATGATAAACATTCCGAAACCGATGGCGATAACAAAAACTGCATTCAGTCTTCCGACAAGCGGTACGTCCATCATCTGGTTCATAGGTTTCAGCCATATGGCTTTCAGGACATCCTCGAAACCGAAGAAGCTGCCGTACATGAAACCGAAAAATACGGAAAATACACCGGCGCAGCTGATGATTCCTGCAAGATCCATATGTTTGGTTTTGTAAAGGAACAGACCGCCGAGGAAAAGAATCAGTCCCTGACCGACATCGCCGAACATAGCTCCGAAAATGAAGGAATATGTGATGGCAACAAACCATGTAGGATCCATTTCGTTGTAGGCAGGAAGTCCATACATTTTTACATACATTTCAAAAGGTTTGAAAAGCTTTGGATTTTTAAGCTTTGTAGGTGGCTTTTTCTTTGCGGGAGCCTGCTGGTCTTCCATGAGGCAGAAGATTTTTTCATCGTTCTGAATATCCTTCTGGAAAGCAAGGGCATCCTTTTCGGTCATCCAGCCGCACAGAATATAGAAGGTATTGGTATCTCCGTGTGTGCAGGCAGCCAGTTTACGGATATCAAAGCTTCTGGAGCAGGATTCAAGAGCGGCTTTTGCGGAAACGATCGCAGAGCTGCTGTCTTCGAGGAATTTCCGATAGGCTGCTTTGTTGGCATCGAGACCTGCGTGGATCTCACGATGTCTGCGGTCCAGCTTTTCGAAAGCTTCTGCGGCGGTTCCATGGTATTCATCAGGAATAAAGATCCTCTCGAAATGCATGGATGAATATACGGCGTGTACTTTGTGAGCCTGATGTTCCGGTACAAAATAAACACCGTAAGTATATAATTCATCTTCTCCGCATTTGATAAAAAGAGTATCCAGATTGTCGTAGATGTATTTCTCGAATTTCTGGAGGTACTGCTTTTCGATACGTCCGAAACGATAGTGGATATATTTGAAGTTCAGGATCTGTGATACATCAAAATCCAGATTTCTGAATGGACGGATAATTTTCAGAGAGTCGACCATTTCAGCGTGTTCTGACTGGAGACGGGATTTCTCGGCATCCAGCGCCTGCGCTTTGTTCCGGAGATTCTGAACAGTTTTAAGGGCTGTTTCTACGGTCATATCGCTGATGACTGCCTTTTCAGGTGTTTCCAGCTGTTCGTAGAAACTGTCGATCACATTCAGATGATCTTTGTAAGGATTGATCTCCAGAAACGGCGACAGATTCGCGACTTCAGTGAGCTCTGCAAGGGCGTTTTCCAGATGAATCTCATATCTGGAAAGGTAGGTTTCCGTCATTCTGTCAATATCCGCTTTTGGCCCGGTGATGCTTAAAAATTTCATTTTCTCAATCATGATTTTATCCTCCGGGGTGGTTAATTGTTACGAATATACTGCATTGCCTCGTCCGGTGCCACACCATAACGGATACATTCGATGGCGATGGTCAGACGGTTTACTTCATGCTCCTTGTGATACATGTAGGAATAAAGCATCGCGACGGAATAAGGATCGCGGCGGGCCTCTTTTTCCAGGGTGCTGCGGAGCATATAATTATAAAATTCTTCGAGATTGTGCGCGGAAATATGTTCGTATTTTTTTCCGTAATAAGTTTTGCGGAAAAGCTGCTGTGATTCTTCATAGGTTGCAGCTTCAACGATCGCACGGATCTCTTCTTTTTTCAGTTTATAGTTCATCGGAATCAGCAGAGCATAAATATCTGCCGGTGCCATGCTGAAGTAGCGCTTTGAACGAAAGATAAACTGAAGGTTCAGCATATCGAATTTTTCACCGTAGGCATTTGTGATCTGTTCAAGATCTTTGCCTGAAAAAAGCTTCTTGCGGACTTTCCATATCAGTGAAAAATAATATAGATCCAGAGCCATTCCGTAATCAAAAAGGAGTGCGGTATCGTGGTTCTGTATCTGAGAGAGTGGACTGTAAAATTCGTTTCCTTTAAGGGCATTGATGAATTCGTCCATCGTTTTGCATACTGTAAGTGCATCCAGCTCGAGGTTGGAATGCCGACGGAAGAACTCCCGGTAAGGAGAAAGGTCGACAGGGTCTGTATCGCGGTGGTCAAACAGGTTGGTCATGAGCTCTTTGAGAACACGGATTTCATATCGTCTGGAATACAGATCGAGGAATTTTCGCTGTTCGGAGCTTGCAAACTGATAGATCTTTGAAAAATCATCGAAAATAGATGCTTTCAGTAATTTTTCAATCTGACCGCGGTGCAGGGAATTTTCATCAAGTGATGCCCATGTTTTGGAATACTCCGGTGTTCGCTTGAGCCATGCGGCGGCATGTGATGTGCTTGTAAACTGAAGCATTTCCTGAATCTGGTCTTCGGTGATCAGCTTACTCTGCATGGCGCGGATTTTTGTGGAGATTCCGCTGTAGGAAAGGAGTTTTCCCATGTCAGATCACTCCTTTCATCGTTTTAGAAGTTGTTGGAATAGGTCTTCCGAAAGCTGCTGGTGATTTTTTTTGTAATAGACATCCAGATCGGCAAGGTGCTGCTCTGTTTGCTGGCGCAGAGCGGTCAGCTCCTGATCCTTGCGAGATTCCAGACTGTCCCGAAGTGCCTGTATCTTGCGGTTTGTTTCCTGTTCCAGTTCCAAATCAAGGTCCTTACACTGCTGTTCCATTTCGGCTGAAAGGGCTGCTTTGGTTCTGTCGGCATCTTGCATGATGCGCTGCGCTGTGATTTCGATTTCAGATAACTTTTGAAGTATCTGCTCCATATTCACCCTCCTTTTCTATGTTTTTTTGGAACTTTATCATATAATACACCTTTTGTTTAAAAAAAACCATAAAAAATTGCACAATAAAGGGTAAAAGACTTACTGTTAAATAGTTGATTTTTGATACTGTGAAAAGAACCTACAGGTATCGCTGTATAAAAACAGGAATTATGCTTGCCCGATATGAAGGAAACGTGTATGATAATAAACATATTCAACAGGACGGAGAAATAATTTATGAGATTAAGAAATATACCAGGAGCCAAAGATGCCATCACAGAAAGCCCTTATGTAGTACAGAATCCGGCAGAATGTAAGGGAAAATGGGAGCAGGTGTTTACACAGGAGCAGCCGATTCATATTGAAGTAGGAATGGGCAAGGGCCGTTTCCTTATGGACATGGCAAAACTTCATCCGGAAATCAATTATATTGGAATCGAGATGTACGACAGCGTGCTGCTCCGCGCACTTCAGAAGAGGGAAAAGCTCGAAGAAGCGGGAGAGAAGCTTGATAATCTGAAATTTATGTGTGTGGATGCGAGACTGCTTCCGGAAATCTTTGAAAAAGGCGAGATTCAGCGTATTTATCTGAATTTCTCGGATCCATGGCCAAAGGCACGCCATGCAAAGAGAAGACTGACCTCACGTGAATTTCTTGCACGTTACAGCCAGATCCTTCCGGACGGGGCAGTTGTAGAGTTCAAGACAGACAATAAGGGCTTATTTGAATTTTCACTGGAGGAAGTAAATGAGAGTGAAGGCTGGGAGCTGCTTGCGCATACCTTTGACCTGCATCATCAGGAAGACATGATGGAAGGCAATGTCATGACGGAATATGAGGAGAAATTTTCTTCTATGGGAAACCCGATTTGTAAGCTGATCGCAGTTCTTCACGAATGATCGGTTTGTTATTGGGACATTGAAGAATATATATATAACAGGAAAGCGCGAAACGTGTGGCGGACAGGAAGATATAGCTCCTGTCTGCTGCACGTTTTTTTGAATTTAGCATATAATATAGGAAGATTTGCATTTCGGGATGGATCTCTATGACACAAAAAAGATGCAACCGCCGCATACATGCGCTTATGACACAGTTCTTTTATGAACACAGATGCCTGGATGGAGGCTTCCGCAAAGTCCGCAAAAGTGCGGATGAATTATGCAAAATACTGGATTGTATGTCGTCGCCAAAATTGAAAGATAAGGAAAAAAAGAAAGAAAAATAAAAAAACATAAAAAATTATAAAATTTTTCTTGACTTTTTGCCGGGGCTTTCATATAATAGTTTTTGCGTCAGGGAAATCCTGAACGAACAATTTCATAAACATGCGCTTTTAGCTCAGTTGGTAGAGCACCTGACTCTTAATCAGGGTGTCCAGGGTTCGAGCCCCTGAAGGCGCACTAAGGACACTGTTTTTGCGGACGTAGGAGCTGCGGGGACGGTGTTTTTTGTTCTTGAAAATAGTAAAACAAAGTATTTGTAAAGGCAGGCAATACATGAGGACTCTACTGGTTGGAAATACGGGGTATATTACAAATAAATTTGTTGAGGAAGCATTTCCGGAAAGCCTGGTAATGGTAATGGGAGATACCAGTATCAGGAAAAATCGTAAGACAAATCTGTTTGTGCGTCCGTTTGTGAAAAATGAAAAAGAACTGAAAGATATTTTCAGCACATATGATTTTGAACAGATCATTTATTTCTCCAATTATCTGTCATTCCATGGAGAAACATATGGAGAAGCTGAGATGCTTCGTAAAATACTGCAGTTGTGCAGAGGAAAAAGGAATATGCGTATTGTATATCTGACAGGTCCTGAACGTTTGTATGATGTTCCGACCGGAAAAACACTGTTGGTTTCCGAAATGGAAAATTTGAGCAGAGAATACGCAAAACTCTATAAGACCACTGTAAAAATAATCAGGTCTCCTTATTTATATTCAGAACAGTACGAGAAAGATTTCCTGAATACGGTTTTCCGTGAAATTTCTGCAGAGCAGAAAATAACCTTTCAGGAAGATGAGTCACAGAGAATGTTTTTCCTGTCAATGCAGGATCTGGCAGAACTTATGTATAAAATTTTTGATAACTGGGATGAGAAGGAAGAAATTCTTAATATAGCAGATGTGTTTGATCATTGCTTTAAGGATCTGGGAGATAAACTGACAGAATTGTGTCCTCATCTTAAGGTTTCATATGCACGACACAGCATAATGGAAAATATGTTAAAGGATGACAAAATAATCCGCTATAAATACGGCTGGTTTCCTAAAATCTCAATATTGGAAGAGCTTCCGGAACTTTACGAACATTATCAGGAAAGAAATAATATAAAGGCAGGCCGACTGGATATTATAAAACATATTTTGTCAAAATATAAAACAGTTGTGAGAGCTGTTGAGTTTGCGGCATTTTTTATTTTGTTTGAATTGCTGAATGGAATAGCCGGAAATCAGGCACAGTTTAAAATGATCGATCTTCGTCTGCTTTTTGTTGTGTTGTTTGGCAGTATGTATGGGATCAATTACGGAATAGCAGCGGCAGCGGCAGAAAGTTTATCACTTATCCGTGCATTTGAAGCAGAAGGAAGCAGCTGGTATGTACTGTTCTATGAACCTTCAAACTGGATTCCATTTATCTTTTATTTTGCAGTTGGAGCGATCTGTGGTTATATCCGAATGAAAAATAAGAATAATGTACAATTTATTAAAGAAGAAAATGATCTGCTTCAGGAGAAATTTCTTTTTACCCGTGAAATGTATCAGGAAGCCATAGAGGACAAGAATCTGTATAAAAAACAAATACTTGGAAGTAAAGACAGCTTTGGAAAGATTTTTGACATTACAAGAAAACTGGATGTGATCCAACCGCAGGAATTGTATATTGAAACGATCCGTGTTCTGGAAGATGTTTTGGAAAATAAAACCTTTGGACTTTACACATTGAATCGGGAAAATGGTTATGGACGTCTGGAGACAGCATCCGCACAGGTGCAGGGAAATTATCCGAATTCGATAAAACTGAGTGAGTATTCAGCTGCAATGGAAGAACTGGAAAATGGAAATGTGTGGGCAAACCGGGAATTCCTGGAAAATTATCCTATGTATATGGCGGGAATCCGGAAAAACGGAGAGCTCGTAATGCTGATCTGTATTCAGCAGGTCAGTCGCGAGCAGATGTCATTGTATTTCCTGAATCTTTTCAAGATTCTTTCCGGCCTGGTGGAAACGTCTCTTCTGCGTGCATTGGAATATCAGAAAGCAGTGGAATATCGACAGTATGTGAAAGGAACGCATATATTAAAAACAGAATATTTTGAAGAGCGGCTGAAAGTACAGCATGATATGCGGGAACAGAAGCTGGCATCTTACGTATTGCTGAAAGTTGAATATTCGGAAATGTCACTGCAGAAAGCAGATGAGATTCTGCGCTCCAAGGTGAGAGAAAATGATGTCTGGGGAATCTCAGAAAGCAAAGAATTATATCTGATGCTGGTTCAGACGGATAAAGAAGCTCTTCCGAACATCCTTGCAAGGCTGAAGCAGGCCGGGCTTGTGTGCAGACAGATAGATGAAGAGCTTACAGGCAATAACAGAACAGGAGAAAACAAATGATCCGGACAGTAAGTGGAATCGTGCTGCTCATCCTGCATCTGACGGTTTGTATTCTTATATGGGCAGGAATCAGAAGTGGTATGCTTAAAGTAAAAAAATATTTGATGGTACCGGTGCTTTTTGTACCTGTATGGGGAGCTTTATGCGTTCTGATTCTTCATCTTCAGGTTTTTATCAAAGCTGAAAACAGCAGAAAAATAGGTATAGAAAAGCTTCAGGTTAATGAAGAGATATACAAAAATAACTTCAGGTTAAGGGAAGAAAATGATCATGATATTGTTCCCCTGGAGGAAGCACTTCTGATCAATGATCCGGAAAAACGCAGAAAGCTGATCATGGATATTCTGAATGATGATCCTTCAAAATATATCGAACTTCTGGAGAAGGCCCGGATGAATGAGGATGTGGAGGTTGTTCATTATGCGATCACTGCCATGGTAGAACTGTCTAAGGATTATGACAGCAAACTGCAGACTTTTGAACGCATGTATGCAGCTGCATCGGAGGATCCGGTTGTACTGGATGAGTATTGTGATTTTATGGAAGAATATCTGCAGCAGGGATTGCTTGAAAAACAGGTGGAACATATGCAGAGAAATCAGTACACACAGCTTCTTCAGAAGAAGATCAAAACAGATATGAATTTCCACAGCTGTTTGTGTCTGGCCGACAATTTAATGAAGCTTAAAGATTACTCAGAAGCTCAGCAGATTCTGGATGTTATAGATAAAAAATGGCACAGAAGAGAAGAATACTGGGTGAGAAAAATCCAGTTATTTGCAGAGCAGAAAAATGGCAGGGCAATTCAGGCAGCTCTGAAACAGATGAAAGAGGAGCATATTTATTTGTCTTCAAAGAGTAAGGAGGTTCTGGCTTTTTGGTTAGATTCATAAAGAAGAACAGGAATTTTCAGTTTAAGGGGATCTTAATGATCCTGGGCTGTTTTATACTGATCGCAGCTGTGCTTTTTGCAGAAAGATCTGGGGTTCAATACCAGGAAAAAAAGAGACAGATTTCTTATATAGATAAGGATAAAATCATAACAGAAAAAGAGGCGGCAGCTTCATTAAAAAAGACATGTCTGGTTTTGTGTGACAGCAGCCAGGAAGAGAGTGAACAAGCCTGGATAGAGTTTCAGCGTATTTTTATGGATATGCGTGTTGGAACGGATGTGATTGATGTACAAAAGGATACAATTCCCGATCTGGACGCCTATGAGACAGTTGTGCTTCTGCTCAGTGATCTTGATCCGTTAAAAGAGAAGGTTCTGGATATCTGTGAATGGGTAGAAGATGGTGGAAGTGCAATGTTTGCGCTGACACTGCAGAAGAATACATATGTGTCTCTGATAGAGCAAAAGCTTGGAATTATCTCATCCGGTTATGAGAATACAGAGGTGGATAGCATCTATTTTGATAAGGATTTTTTGATCGGTGGCGGACAGGCTTATACGATCATGGATCCATATGACTCCGCATGGGAAGTGGAGCTTGCGGAATCCGCAAGGGTTTATGCCAGAGTTGGCGATCAGAACGGAACACCAGTAATCTGGGAAGAGGATTATGGCAAAGGCAGATTTGTAGTTGATAATTTTGGATTATATGAAAAAGCGGTCAGAGGTTTTTATGCTGCTTCTTATAGTCTGCTTACAGATGTGGAGATTTATCCTGTGATCAATGGATCTGTGTTTTATCTGGATGATTTTCCTTCCCCGGTACCGGGAGGAGATGGTACCTATGTCAGACGTGACTATAACACTAATATTGCAGATTTTTATTCCAATATCTGGTGGCCGGATATGATGTCACTTGCAGCAGAGCATGGCGTCAGATATACGGGTGTGATGATTGAAAACTATGAAGATGAGACAGATGGAAAAATCAAAAAGCAGACAGACACACAGAGATTTCAGTACTTTGGAAATATGATCCTGCATCAGGGTGGAGAACTGGGCTACCATGGGTATAACCACCAGCCATTAAGTCTGTCAAATGTGGATTATGGAGATGTTCTTCCATATAAGACATGGATAAGTATGAAAGCAATGCAGGATGCATTTGGTGAACTGATCCGTTTTGGAAAAGAGATGTTTCCCGGAACAGAGCTGTCGGTGTATGTACCACCTTCAAATGTACTCTCAGAAGAAGGAAGAAAAATGCTGGCTGAAAAATTTCCGGAGATCCGAACAATAGCAAGTAACTATTTCCCTGGTGAATACGCATATGTACAGGAGTTTGAGACGGCGGATGATGGAATTGTTGAACAGCCCAGAATCATATCCGGTGCGATCATTGATGATTATATGCAGATGGCAGCACTTTCAGAACTGAATATGCATTTTGTAAACAGTCACTTTATGCACCCGGATGATCTTCTGGATGAAGATCGTGGAGCTGCACTGGGATGGGAAAAACTAAGAGCAAGACTGGATGAATATATGACCTGGATGAATGAATCAGCACCGTCACTCCGAAATCTTACAGGTTCGGAGCTGGCAGGAGCTGTTCAGCGCTATGGTGCCCTGACCGTAGACAAAGAGATCACAGATCAGGAGATCAGAATTCATCTTGGAAATTTCTATGATGAAGCCTATCTGATGGTCAGAATCAACGATGGTACATCGGGACAGGTTACAGGCGGCGAACTTACAAATGTTACTGGAAATCTTTATCTTCTGCACGCGCAGGAGAGTGAAGTGGTGATTGAGCGAAATTGAGGAGAAAACAGTGAAAATCTGTCTGATTTTGGAGGGATGTTATCCCTATGTATTTGGTGGGGTTTCCACCTGGATGCACCAGTATATCAATAAAATGAAAGAACATGAATTTGTATTGTGGGTGATTGGTGCAAAGGCAGAAAACAGAGGAAAGTTTGTTTATGAGTTTCCGGAAAATGTTACGGAAGTACATGAGGTTTTTCTGGATGATGCGCTGAGGATGAAGGATACCGGCAGGTTAAGACATTCATTTTCTGACGAAGAAACACAGTCTCTCAGAGAACTGATGCTCTGTGGAAAACCGGACTGGGAAGTTTTGTTCCGGCTGTATCATGATAAACATATGAATCCAATGTCATTTCTGAAGAGTGAGGAATTTCTGCAGATCCTTATAGAATGCTGCGAAGAACATTATCCGTATATTGCATTTGCAGACGCTTTTCATACCATGCGTTCAATGCTGCTCCCGGTGCTGTATCTGATGGGGACAGAAGTGCCGAAGGCGGATGTATACCATGCGATCTGTACTGGATATGGAGGTCTTCTTGCCTGTCTGGGAGGTTATGTGAACAAAAAAGACGTGCTTCTTACAGAACATGGGATTTATACACGTGAAAGAGAAGAAGAGATCATCCGTGCCAAATGGGTGGTGCCATCTTTTAAGAAACAGTGGATTTCTTTTTTCTATATGCTGTCAGATATGATATATCAGAGAGCATTTCGCGTGACCAGTCTTTTTACCAACGCTATGCATACGCAGGTAAGCATGGGTTGTGATAAAGATAAATGCAGAGTGATATCTAACGGAATAGACTATGACCGACTGTCAGGTATTCCGCTGAAAGAGCCAGATGGCTGGATTGATATTGGCGCGGTAGTAAGACTGGCACCGATCAAAGATATCAAAACGATGATATATGCATTTTTTGAGTTGTCAGCGAGGGTACAGAATGTGCGTCTGCATATTATGGGAGGCGTGGATGATGAAGAATATGCAGAGGAATGCTATGCACTGGTTGACCAGCTGAAAATAAAAAATATAATTTTTACAGGGCGTGTAGATATTGTCAAATATATGGAAAAGTTGGATTTTACGATACTTACAAGCATTTCAGAAGGACAGCCATTATCGGTTCTGGAATCCTTTGCCGCAAGACGTCCGTGTGTGACAACGGATGTCGGATGCTGCAGAGAACTTCTTGAAGGAAGCGAAGGGGACTCTTTTGGACGGGCCGGATATTATGTGGCACCTATGTATCGTGAGGGCCTGGCGGATGCAATGGAAAAGCTGTGTGTATCGGAGCCAAGACGAAGAAGAATGGGAGTAAATGCGCAGAACAGAGTGAAAACCTATTATAAACATGAAGACATGATGGAGAATTATCGTAAAGTATACAGGGAGGTTGAAGAGAAAAATGGCTGGAATAGGATTTGAGCTGAAAAAACTTTTCAACAGGCGTGGATTGTTTGCGGCATTTCGGGCTTACGGATATGCCGGAGTTGTATGTACCGGACCAATGCTCCTGGGAGTTGTGCTTCTTCTTGGAGTTATGTTTTTGTGTGATATCACAGGCGGTTCAAGACACAGCAGAGAGCTTCTGGTATGTATGATCACATATACTCTGCTGGCCTCCCTGACCGTCACAAGTTTTCTTTCTATGGTGGTCACCAGATTTATTGCAGATCAGCTGTATGAAGAAAATTATGAGGCAGTACTGCCTTCGTTCTGGGGATCTTCAGGGCTTATGCTGATTGTGGGAGGCATTCTTTACGGAGTTTTTCTCATATTTTCAGGAGCCGGACTACTGGATGGATTTCTCTGCTTTGGATTTTTTGGAGAGCTGATCATTACCTGGAATGCGATGAGCTATCTTACTGCGATCAAAGATTACAGAGGAATTCTTCTGGCTTTTATCGCAGCGATCCTGGTGACATTTCTGACAGGGTGGATTCTCCTTATGACAGGAATTCCACATGTTGAGGCGTTGCTGATTGCTGTTTCTGTCGGTTATGGTGTAATGATGGTGTGGGATGTGACGCTTCTGTATCAGTATTTTCCGTCAGGAAATGTAAGCGCCTTTTTCTTTCTGAGATGGGTGGATAAGTTTTTACCACTGGCATTTACGGGTCTTTTTATCAATATCGGATTGTTTGCGCATCTGGTGATCATGTGGATGGGACCACTGCAGGTAAAAGTACAGGGGCTTTTTGTCGGGGCACCATACCATGACGTTCCGGCGTTGATCGCTTTTCTTACTATATTAGTTACAACTGTAAATTTTGTGGTTTCAGTAGAGGTGAATTTCTATCCGAAATATCGAAATTATTACAGTCTGTTTAACGACAAGGGTGCAATAGGAGATATTAAACAGGCCGGAAAAGAGATGCTAAAAGTCTTAAATATGGAACTAAAATATACGGCACTGAAACAGCTGCTGACTACGGCTCTGGTGATTTCGGTGGGAGGTATCCTTCTGGAGTATCTGCCGCTTGGTTTCAACGATCTGATGGAAGGATATTTCCGGACACTTTGTGTGGGATATGGCCTTTATGCGGTAGCAAATACAATGCTGCTTCTCCTGTTATATTTTACAGATTACAAAGGCGCATTGTGGTCTTCCGGGATTTTTGCGGCAGGAACTTCTGTATTTACGATAATATCCCTGCTCTTTCCGCAGGTATATTATGGATTTGGTTTTCTGGCTGGATGTGTGGCGTTTTTCCTGTTCTCAGTTTTGAGACTGGATTACTATACAAAAAGGCTTCCATATTACATCCTGAGTGTACAGCCGGTGGTTCAGGAGGACAAAACAGGTATATTCACAGAACTTGGATATTTTCTTGATAAAAAACTAGAAGGGAGACAGGAGCTTGAGAAAATATAAAAAAGCAGCAGGATTGCTGGCAGTGTCCCTGGTCATTTCGATGTGCAGCGGATGTGTTATGGACAGAGAAAAAAGCAGCGAAAGTCAGGCAGGTGAAACAGCGAATCTGACAGATGAAGATGCAGAAATAAAAAAAGCTGCGAAACAGGACATCAATGAAGTACATCTGAGAGATAAAGATACTTTATACGAAAATGATGATGAGACCAGTGTGGTGACAATGTATCTGACTGTTTCGAGAGGAAATGTATCGGAGAATACAGATCATTCCTGGAAGGAAATCAACAATTATTCGGTATATGACTATGATATTATGGGAGTGGAACGTTATCAGGCTGCGGCTCTTCTGCAGGTCGGGGATGAAGATGGTCCACAGCAGGGAGCGGTCGGTTATGGAGAGACTGCGCCAAATGCCACAGTGCAGGTCCGGGGACAGACATCCAGCGAAAATACACAGAAGAATTACAAAATCGAGCTGAAAAAAAACAAAGGAACCTGGCGTGGACAGAGAACGATCAATCTGAATAAACATATGGGCGAAGGAATGCGTTTCCGAAATAAACTGGCCTATGATCTGATGAAGAAAATCCCGCAGATGCTTTCACTCCGAACACAGTTTGTACATTTGTATGTGAAGGACAATACAGATGGAACGAGTGACAGTTTTGCAGATTATGGATTATATACGCAGGTAGAGCAGCTGAATAAAACAGGAATGAAGGCTCATGGCCTGGATTCGAATGGACAGCTGTATAAAATTAACTCTTTTGAATTCTATCGCTATGAGGACGTAATCAAAAAAGAAGATGATGCGGATTACAACCAGAAAAAATTTGAAAAATATCTGGAAATAAAAGGAAATTCTGATCACAGTAAACTGATAGAGATGCTGGATACAGTCAATGATTACTCGATACCGATTGATGAGATCCTGAACCAGTACTTTGATATGGAAAATATTACCTATTGGATGGCATATCAGATTCTGACCGGAAATGTGGATACGCAGAACAGAAATACTTATATTTACAGTCCGCTTAATTCTGACACATGGTACTTTATCAGCTGGGATAACGATGGTTCATTTATGAGGACAGAATATCAAATACGACAGTTTGCGGATCAAGGCAGTTGGGAATCCGGAATCAGTAATTACTGGGGAAATGTCTTGTTTCAGAGATGTCTGAAATCACAGACATTCCGGGATAAATTAAATGATGCGATCCTGGATCTGAAGGAAAATTATCTTACAGAGGACAGGCTCGCCACTATGATCGAGAGCTACAAGAGCGTTGTAAAATCATATGCATATTCCATGCCGGATCAGATGAATGAGCCTCTGACGGAGGCACAGTATGATCAGGTGTCAGCTGCAATTCCCGGAGAAGTGGAAACAAATTATCAGCTGTATCTGGAAAGCCTGGAAAAGCCGATGCCATTTTTTATTGGAGTACCGGTTATAGAAGATAATAAATTGGAGCTGGCCTGGGATGTTTCTTATGATTTTGATGCAGAGGATATTACATATACCGTTGAAGTAGCAAAAGATTATCTGTTTCAGGATGTTATTTACAGATCAGAGAATCAGCCGCTTCCGGAAATGGCGATGGATGTACCAGAAGCCGGACAGTACTTTGTCAGGGTGCGTGCAGGCAATAAATCCGGATATACACAGGATGCCTTTGATTATTATGTAACAGATTCCGGTAAGAATTATGGAATGAAATGCTTTTATGTCACAGAAGACAATCAGATTGAGGAAGATACTTATGATGAAAAGTAAGAAAGAGTTATTTCGAAATGAGTGGAAATATCTGATCAGTGTGGGAGAAAAAGAACTTCTTCGTCTGCGTATGTCACCGTTTCTTCATCTGGATCCTCATGCAGATGAAGGGGGATATATGATCCGAAGTCTTTACTTTGATGATTATTGGAACAGTGCGTATGAGGAAAAAGAAGCTGGAATTCTGATGCGAAAAAAATATCGTATCCGAATCTATAATTATAGTGACAGATCCATAAAACTGGAGAGAAAGAAAAAGCATGGAAGCTATATCTTTAAAGAAAGCGCACCTCTGACTCGTGAAGAAGTAGAGAAGATTCTGGCTGGGGATTATGAATTTCTTCTGAAAAGCCAGTATCCTCTATGCAGAGAGTTTTATGTAGAGTGTGTGAGCAACATGATGCGTCCGCGTACGATCGTGGATTATGACAGAGAACCCTGGATCATGGATGAGGGGACTGTCAGAGTTACATTTGACAGAGATGTGAGAGCAGCAATTGGAAGTTTTGATATTTTTGATCCGACTTTGCCGACGCTTCCAGTGCTGGAACCCGGTAAACTTGTTATGGAAGTGAAATTTACAGAGATGCTTCCTCAGATTGTCAGAGATATTCTGCCGCCTCATGCAGCTGAATTTACGGCAGTTTCAAAATATGTACTCTGTTATGAGAAAACAAGATATATGAATGGGTTTGAATACTGGTATGAAACACAGGAAAGGGAGATATTATGAGTGTAAAAGACATGATAAAAAAGTCCGTGCTGGAATCAGGTGTATTTGATCAATATAATATTTCGAGTATTCTGGTCGCTCTGGTTGCAGCACTGGCGTTGGGAATTCTTATTTTTCTGGTATACAGAAGATTTTATACAGGCGTTATTTATTCAAGAACTTTTGCAGTGACTCTGGTAGGAATGACTGTTCTGACTTGTATGGTAACGCTGGCGATCAGCACCAATGTTGTAATTTCACTTGGTATGGTTGGTGCACTTTCCATTGTCCGTTTTCGTACAGCAGTAAAAGATCCTATGGATCTTTTGTATCTGTTTTGGGCGATCACCACAGGAATCACGGCAGGAGCCGGAATGTATGTGCTGGCGCTTATTGCGGCAGCAATTATGATCCTTATGATAATACTGTTTTACAGCAGACAGCAGAGAGGGAGAATTTATATTGCAGTTATCCATTACAGTGGAGATGAAGCAGGAGATGAGGTTATCCGATGCTTTGGAAAACGAAAATATTTTATAAAGTCTAAAACTATGCGTAAAGAAAAAACGGAAATGGCAGTAGAGATCTTCTGTAAACAGGCGGATATGGACTTTATGGAAAAAATCCGTGCGATCGAGCATGTAGATGATGTGACATTGATCCAGTATAATGGGGAATATCATGGCTAAAAAAAGAGTGATACGTTGTCTGATCTTAATTCTGACAATCGTATTGGCAGCAGGAGTGGAAATGTTCTGGCTAAGCAGAAGAAAAACAATAAAACAATATAAAGAAAGTCAGGCGGCTTTTGGAAATCCGCTTATGGGATATGCTCCAAGTGCATGGTATAACGAGGTTTCGGAAGACATTTCACTTTTGTATATGGATATCACATGGGCGGAGCTGGAACCGGAAGAAGGCGTTTACAACTGGGCGTCAATTGACGAAGAAAATCAGATTTCGAGATGGCGAAAAGAGGGAAAGCATCTGGTATTCAGATTTGTCTGTGATATTCCAGGCGAAGAAGCACACATGGATATCCCGGAATGGCTGTATGAGAAGAGTGGAAAGGCCGGCAAATGGTATGACGGAGAGTATGGCAAAGGTTTTGCACCGGATTATAATAATCCGACGATCATTTCCTGTCATGAGCAGGCGGTCAAAGCACTTGGGGAGCATTTTGGACAGGATGGTCTGATTAGCTATGTTGAACTTGGAAGTCTTGGCCACTGGGGAGAATGGCATGTGAACTACAGTGAGGGGATCCAGAGAATCCCAAGGGAAGCTGTAAGAGATAAATACATTCTTCCATGGACAGAAGCATTTCCTGATGCAAGGATTCTTATGCGCAGACCTTTTGCATCAGCAGAAAAATATGGATTTGGACTGTACAACGACATGACCGGACAGCCGGAGGCCACACAGAGCTGGTTTGACTGGATCAATAATGGCGGTGAATATGATCAGACAGGCGAAAAGAATGTAATTGTTCCAATGAAGGATTTCTGGAAAACAGCACCTTCCGGAGGAGAATTCACGAGTTCTCTTTCAATGGAAGAAATGCTGGATACAAATCTGTCCGGGACTGTAGAAATGATTAGGGAAGCACATACAACTTTTCTGGGACCAAAGATTCCGGATGAAAACTATGTGGATGGATATAAAGAAGTTTTGAAAAATATGGGATATCGGCTGTGGATTTCAATGGCAGAACTGAAGAATACCGCTAAAGGCAGCAGATTGAAGCTGATATGGGAAAACTCAGGAGTGGCGCCGATGTACAAGGAATGGCCGGTGTACGTGTATATTGAAGATGAATCCGGCAAACTTGTTGAAAAGAGCATGATCTCAATAAAAATATCTTCGCTGCTTCCGGGAGAAAAAGCGACTACATTGACTGCACTGGAAACGGAAAGACTGAATAGCCTTCTGGAAAAGGGATATCGGCTCTCGGTTGGGATTGAAGATCCTATGACGGAACTTCCTTGTGTTCGCTTTGCAATGGAAGCTTTGTACCAGGAAGGGAAAAACTATCTCTGGTAATAAGTAAATAAAAAGAATCCATAAAAAGAAGGAGGGCCGGGCAGCTGTGCCCGGCGAGTATGAAAAAGAAAATATATGTAAAAAAGCATTTGCTTTATTTGCTTATTAATATACAGGGAATCTGTGATGAAACTGTGATGAGAAATTGAAGAAAACGTGAGGGATTTCTAAAGAAGAAATAAATTTTATTAAAGAAGCAGAAAAGCAGCTGGAAAATACAGAGACACAAAAATAAAAAGAAATTAGCCGTTGTAAAAGTCCTCCTACTCATTTATAATGAAAAAAGATTCTAAAGAGAGTTCTGTTACTGTGCACGAAGTGAACAGTAACGAATTTATAGGGAAAACAGGAGGAAAGCCTTGAAAAAAGAGTTAGTTATTGTTATTGATTTTGGCGGTCAGTACAATCAGCTGGTTGCAAGACGTGTCAGAGAATGTAACGTATATTGCGAAATCTATTCATACAAGACCGATCTTGAGAAGATTAAAGCGATGAATCCTAAGGGAATTATCCTTACCGGTGGCCCGAATAGCTGCTACGAAGCAGATTCACCGACTTATCAGAAGGAGCTGTTTGAACTTGGTGTTCCGGTTCTTGGACTTTGCTACGGCGCTCAGCTTATGATGCATGTCCTTGGCGGTAAAGTTGAAAAAGCAGATGTCAGCGAATATGGTAAGACAGAATTGCTGGTTGACAAAAAAGATTCCAGCATTTTCAAAAACGTATCAGAAAAAACAATCGTTTGGATGAGCCATACAGATTACATTTCCAAAGCGGCACCTGGATTTGAAATCTCTGCACATACAGCAGACTGCCCGGTAGCAACAGCAGAAAACGCAGAAAAGAAACTGTATGCAATTCAGTTCCATCCGGAAGTACTTCATTCTGTAGAAGGAAAGACAATGCTGTCCAACTTCGTACTGGGTGTATGTGGATGTGCCGGTGACTGGAAGATGGATGCTTTTGTTGAGCATACGATTAAGGAAATCCGCGAAAAAGTTGGCGATGGCAAAGTACTTCTTGCCCTGTCCGGTGGAGTTGATTCTTCTGTTGCAGCAGGTCTCCTTTCCAGAGCAATCGGAAAGCAGCTTACCTGCGTATTTGTAGATCATGGCCTTCTTCGCAAAGACGAAGGTGATGAAGTGGAAGGCGTATTCGGACCAAACGGACAGTTCGATTTGAATTTCATCCGTGTCAATGCGCAGCAGAGATACTATGATAAACTTGCCGGTGTAACAGAGCCGGAAGCAAAACGTAAGATCATCGGTGAAGAATTCATCCGAATTTTCGAAGAAGAGGCAAAGAAGATTGGAGCAGTGGATTTCCTTGCACAGGGAACTATTTATCCAGACGTTGTAGAGAGTGGTCTTGGCGGAGAATCTGCAGTGATCAAATCCCATCACAACGTAGGTGGTCTTCCGGATTTCGTAGATTTCAAAGAAATCATTGAGCCACTTCGTGATCTTTTCAAAGATGAAGTCCGTAAAGCCGGTCTGGAGCTTGGAATTCCGGAAAGACTGGTATTCCGTCAGCCATTCCCGGGACCGGGACTTGGTATCCGTATTATCGGAGAAGTGACCGAAGAAAAAGTACGCATCGTACAGGATGCAGATTTCATCTATCGTGAAGAAGTCGACAAAGCAGCCGCCGACTACAAGAAAGAACATGGAGAAGAACCATCCTGGATGCCGAACCAGTACTTCGCAGCGCTTACCAACATGCGAAGTGTAGGGGTTATGGGCGACTTCAGAACTTATGATTATGCAGTTGCACTTCGTGCAGTCAAGACTATCGACTTCATGACAGCAGAGTCCGCTGAGATTCCGTATGAAGTATTGAACAGAGTTATGAATCGTGTGATCAATGAGGTTAAAGGAGTTAACCGCGTATTCTACGATCTGACCAGTAAGCCACCGGGAACGATTGAGTTTGAATAGTTGACGCTGGGCTACAAAGCCCGTAACC
>UMIC01006134.1_pt1 | contig 60388 bp, 53 predicted proteins | sample 1965681 | NCBI WGS metagenome assembly UMIC01 (sample SAMEA4836114, study PRJEB28245) | human gut metagenome | biome: gut microbiome; material: fecal sample | place: Denmark | collected 2008
CGGATTAACAATCCTCTAATCAATGCAAAGCGTTATGAGAGTTTATCATTATGTTTTGTTAGCCAGTTGCGTATGTATGATGTCCGCCCAGGCGGCTACGATTGTTGCTGAGCTTCCTGAATCGCAAAGCGTATCACAGACCGCCACTATGGCGAGAACATCGGGGCAAGAGCTTCTGGACAAAGTAAAGGGCCTGCAAAATGGAATATATGCCGGCGGCAATAACAACAGTGTTGGGAATTGGTCGGTAAACGGCGAAGGCACCTGGGTTAACCAGGATGATGTAGGCTCCATTACATTATGCGGTCGCTCCGGAGTAGCGGGGTCTTCCTTTGCCATGGTTCTTGGAGGGCCGCAGGAGGGGGATTCCGTTTCTTCCATTACATTTTCCTGTAATACTCCTTCTTCTGTAATCAGCAGTTATTCCATGGTGCTTGCCGTATATGATTCAACCGGCACTCTGGTTGAGGAACTTTCCAAGATACAGGACTTTTCATTTACCTCTACATCGGAAACAACGACAATTTCCCTGGATATGTCGGCGGCTCCCCTTACCTGGGAGGAAGGGTATAAGGTAGTTGCCGGAGTGCGCGGTGGTGCTGGAGGCGCTACTTCCGCTTATACAATTACAGGTATACAGGTTTCCTACGAAACGGTTCCCGAGCCTGCCGCAGCGTCTTTGGGCCTGCTGGGCCTGGGAGCTATGCTGTTGCGCCGCAGACGTTCATAGTAAATATCCTCGTTATTCGGGAGGCAGCTGAAAAGCTGCCTCTTTTTTATTTTCGGAACGGGAATATGTCTTTGTTTTTGGGGTAGTTGCGAAAGGAGAGAGATTCATAGTGCTAATCCCTCAGTGATTGCTCGAAAGCGCGGTACTGCACGGCTTCATACAAATGGACATCCTGAATATCAGAAGTTCCTTCCAAATCCGCTATGGTTCGGGCCACCTTTAAAATGCGGTCATAGGCTCTGGCGGAAAGGGCCAGTTCTTCCACGGCGCGGAGCAGGATAGCCCTCTCTTCCGGCAGCAGACGGCAATACTTCTGGAGCGCTTTTCCGGAAAGGGCCGCATTATTGCGGAAAGGCGTTCCTGCGTATCTGCTGGACTGGAGCCGCCGTGCGGCCGCTACGCGTTCCCGGATACTGGCGGAACATTCTCCGGCAGGCGCGGAAGCCAGAATGGAGGGATCCACGGCGGGAACTTCCATCAGCAGGTCAAACCGGTCCAACAGCGGGCCTGAAATCTTACGGCGGTAGCGTGCGATCTGCGCCGGGGGGCAGGTGCAGGCTCTTCTTCTGTCTCCCAGATAACCGCAGGGACACGGATTCATGGCGGCTGCCAACATGAAACGGCACGGAAATGTCATGGTGCCGGAAGCGCGGGAAATAACTACCTGGCCGGTTTCCAGCGGCTGCCGCAGGGTTTCCAGAGCGGCACGGCGGAATTCCGGCAATTCATCCAGAAAGAGGACGCCGTTGTGAGCAAGGGATACTTCTCCCGGCGTGATATTCGCACCTCCCCCCATCAGCCCGGCATCGGAAATGGTGTGGTGGGGAGCCCGGAACGGACGCTGGTCCACCAGGCCGTTCCCCCGTTTCAGCAGACCGCATACGGAGTGGATTTTACTGGTTTCCAACGCTTCCTCCGGACTCAGAGGCGGAAGAATGGTCGGGAGCCTTTGCGCCAGCATGGATTTGCCGGACCCCGGAGAGCCGCAAAGCAGGATATTATGGCCTCCTGCCGCTGCAATCTCCATGGCGCGGCGTGCGTAAGGCTGCCCTTTGATTTCGTCAAAATCCACAGCGGCGTCTTTGTCCCGTGGAGCATGGGCCTCTCGCCCTGAACCTGTAAATGGAGGCGGCAGGGCGTCGGAAGTAAGCAAATGCCAGGCTTCTCTCAGGGAAGAAACGGGATAAATTTCCACACCCTGTACGGGCGTCCCTTCATAGGCATTGGCTTGCGGCAGCATGATGTGCTTCCTGCCCATGCGCCGCGCTTCCATGATTTGCGGCAGAATGCCTTGCACGGGGCGTACGGTTCCGTCCAGGGCCAGTTCTCCCACAATGCACCAGGCAGAAGCGTCCATCTCCTTTTCAGCCGCTCCCGCAACCATTCCCAGGGCGATGGGAAGGTCGAATCCGGGGCCCTGCTTCCTTAAATCCGCCGGAGCCAGATTAACGACGAAGATACCCTGCTGAAAGGGAAGGCCGCTGTTTTGTATGGCCGTGTCCACGCGCTGCCCGCTTTCTTTCACGGCCGCATCCGGAAGGCCGACAATAAAGGTGCGTTTTTCCGCCATGGGGCGGAAATCCACTTCCACCTCCACTTCTACGCCATCTACGCCCAGGACGGTGGAGGAATACAGTCGCGTCATCATTCATCCATGCTAGGAAATGGATGGCAAAAAGGAAGGAAAATAACGAAAAATATAAAAATATCTAACAAATAGTTCAGCGCCGGGAAGCGCGCCGGAGAATTTCCCGTTCCTCCTCCGTCAGGCTGGACAGGCCGGACCTGGATATTTTTTCCATGATTTCATCCACCTCCTTTTCAGAGGGGTAAGCCTGTGCCGGGCGGCGGCTGGAAGGCTCAGGGGAATAGTGGGAAGAAGAGGCGGCTTTCCGTCTTGGGGAAGACATCTTTTCCTTCCATAAAATCAGCAATGTCAGAATAAATCCGGCGAACATGCCGCCCAGATGGCCGGCTTCCCCGCCCGCATTGTTCCATTGGAAGATAATGACGGCTGCGGCGACTCCGAGAACGGCCAGGGCAAACTGGCGCACGCTCAAATTAACCGGAGGAAACAGAAGCTGTACCCGGGCATGGGGAAAGAGCACCGCGCATGCGGCCATGATGCCGTAAATGGAACCTGAGGCCCCCACCATGGGAATGAAGCGCCATTCCGGATCAAAAAATCCCATGTACCCCAGCAGGGAGGAAAACAGGGCTGCAGCCACGCCGCAAAACAGGTAATACAGCAGGAAGCGCCAATGGCCGAAACGTTCTTCTACAACCGGGCCGAAAAACCACAGGGCAATCATGTTGAACATGATGTGCCCCAGATTGGCGTGAAGAAACTGATAGGTAAGCAACCGCCATAATTCCCCCTCGTGAAAGCACGTATATTCGCTGTAAGCTCCGTAAAGCTGGATCAAGTCCAAATGGACAGGCGGGTAAATATTCCTTGGGATGTCCACTTGGAAGAAGAATCCCAGGATAAAGATGACTACATTGAGCAGAATCAGCCAGTGCACCATGACGGCGCTGCGCTGGTCAAACAGATGATTCCGTACCGTATCTCCCCAGTTCTCGTTCTCCGCTCGCATATTAGGCCGCATGTAATCGCGTTCAGAACCTTTTGACAAGGAAAATAGCTGTTCCGTTCAAGGAAGGACAGCTGATGTTCCGTATCATTTCCAGAGCGCGGCAGGCAGCAGATCCGGCGGCAGATCCGTTCCGCACACGAGATGTCCGGCAAGCTGGGCGGCGGACCAGGGGGAAGTGGTCACCCCCTTGCTGCCCAGCCCGGAGAAGACGAACTGACCGTCCAGCCCGGGAATGGGACCGGCGACCGGCTGGCTGCGGCGGATGATGGGGCGGACGGCGGCACGGGCGCGGATGACGTCCATGTTCCCGGAATAGCGTTTAACAAGGTCCAGCATCAATTCCTGGACGGCGGGGGCTTCCGGAATGCCGGGAGCATCCCACGCCCACGCGTAGGTGGCCCCGAAGCGCCAGAAAGAACCGTTATGAACCAGCCAGTGTCCGAAATGCAGGATGCCGGCATGCCAGTCCAGCTCTTTCAAGTCCAAGTCCAGAATGGTTCCTTTGGAGGGGCGCCCCTTCAGCGGAGACATGTCCGGATGAAGCCCGGCTTCCCAGCCGGTACACCAGACTATGTGGGAAAACGTGCGACCGTTCCAATGGAAAAGACCGTTTGCATCCGGCCGGATATCTGCGGGGGATACATCCGCTTCCACAAAACGGCCCTGTTCCATAAAAAAACGCCGCATGGCAGTGACCATGTTTTCCACGTGCAGCACGGCGGAACCTCGCGTATAGGCGGCTTTCCCGCGGCCTTCCCAGTGTTCCGGCCATGGAAAAAGAGGTCCGGCATAGGCGCAGGATTCCGGAGCCGTCTGGCGTTCCTGCCAGATTTCAAACTGGTCCTCCGTCTCCACTTCCCGGAAAATCGGAGTTTTCTGCCACCAGGACCCGCCTAATTCCCGTTCCGTCTCCGGGTAAAAGGCCTCTGCCGCCGCCAGGCATTCTTCCTGCCTCCATCCGGGGCGGAAGGCGCGGCCCGTCAGGGGGTTTACCAATCCGGCCGCCACCCGGGAGGCCGTTTCCGCTACGGGGCGGTCTGCAACCGTAAACTCCGCGCCGCGGCGTTTCAATTCCCACGCCAGACAACTTCCGGCAATTCCCTGGCCGATGATAAGGATGTTCATGATAGATAGATAAAGAACCGGAAAATCCCGGAAATGAAAGAGGAAAGCGGAGGGGAGGCGGTACCGCTCCCCCCCGGAGGAAAGGCGTGCCGCAGGTGTCCCTTCCCCTGTGGCGCCGGAAGAACGGCCCTGCTTACAGGGCGGCGATGATGGCGTCACCCATTTCCGCCGTATTCACGCGGATTTCTCCGGGAGCTCCCGTAGCCAGGTCGCCCGTGCGGCAGCCCTGGTCAATCACGCGGCGAACGGCGGAGTCAATGGCGTCTGCCGCTGTTTTTTCTCCCAGGGAGTAGCGCAACAGCATGGAAAGGGAAAGAATCTGGGCGATCGGGTTTGCAATGCCCTTGCCGGCGATATCCGGAGCGGAGCCTCCGGAGGGTTCGTAAAGGCCGAAGAACAGGCCGTTGTCCTGTGCGCCCTGGCACAGGCTGGCGCTGGGCAGCATGCCCAGGGAACCGCAAATCATGGCCATTTCATCGGAAAGAATGTCCCCGAACAGGTTTTCCGTCACCAGCACGTCGAACTGGCGGGGATTGCGCACCAGCTGCATGGCTGCATTGTCCACGTACATATGCAGCAATTCCACGTCGGGATAATCCTTGGAAACTTCAATCATTGTCTCGCGCCACAGCAGGGAATTGGTCAGCACATTGGCTTTGTCCACGCTGGTGACGCGCTTGCGGCGGCCGCGCGCAGCCTCGAACGCCACTTTGGCGATGCGCACCATCTCGCTTTTATGGTAGCGCATGGTATCCACGACGACTTCGTCGTCTCCCTCCCGTTCGCGGAAACGGGGCTGGCCGAAATACAGGCCGCCAGTCAATTCCCGGACGCATAAAATATCGAATCCGCCTTCAATCAGTTCATTCTTGATGGGGGAGGCATGGGTCAAGGCCGGAAGGCATACGCCCGGACGCAGGTTGGCATACAAGCCGAAATGTTTTCTCAGAGGCAGCAGGGCTCCGCGTTCCGGTTGTTCATTGGCGGGGAGATGCTCCCATTTGGGACCGCCCACGGAGCCGAACAGAACGGCGTCCGCCTCTTCGCAGGCGCGAATGGTTTCTTCGGGAAGAGCCTTGCCGCAGTGGTCAATGCCCGCACCCCCTACAAATGCCTCCTTGCGGCTTACGGTAAAGCCAAACTTGCCGCTTACGGCATCCAGAACCTTCAGAGCCTGTGCCATGACCTCGGGCCCGATGCCGTCGCCGGCCAAGACAGCAATATGATGGTGATGTTCACTCATGTCGCTGAAAGTCTGGTCATTCTCCCTTCAAAGGTCAAGAAAACACCGTTGCCATGACCGCGCCGCGGAAGCCTTTTTGCGTCAAAAAGCCTGCAAGAGTAAAAAAGTACTTGCCAAACGCCCGTACCTCCAGTAAAAATCCCTCCGCGTTCCATGGAATGCAAACTCCCCTGTAGCTCAGCGGTAGAGCGGGTGACTGTTAATCACTAGGTCGTTGGTTCGAGCCCAACCGGGGGAGCCACTAATTTTCTAAGCCCTGTAATTTTAATGGATTACAGGGCTTCTTTTTTGTCTGTTTTGAGGCTGGAAAGGTGAAAAACCGCGGAAAAACAACCATAAGTGCTGACTAAATGTCATTTTTTGATTCCGTTCTGGCGTAAAATTGGCGTTTCGGGGAAAATCATAAAACGCCTAAAGTCTAATCTGACGGCATGCTTAAGGCGTGTACCGGCATATTCATGTTTGGACAGCATCCCGGATTGCAAAAAGGGAAACACGTTTATTTTTCCTTCAGGAAGGAAATGATGGATGTATCGTCTGCCTGGAAGATGCGGTTCCGGAAAGAGTATTGGGGGAAAGATGTTGGAACCGGAAAATGGCTCTGAGCCGTACATTTTTTCGTTCACGCTAATTTTAAGCAAGTTATGATTGCTGTGTCTCCGATTTTGAGACCGTGTATTCCAACGCAGCGTCTTGAATGCTGCACATAACGCGGATGTTGCGGAGAAGGAAAGGAGGTCATGGCGCAATGCATAAGGCATTTCTGGAATGGTGTTGCTCGCTAAAAAGCGCAGGTATTTTGAGAAGGAGGGTGATGACAATAAAATTACTGAAATAATTGCAGTAAAAACATTGACCCGCCGCAATAATTCAGTAGGTTGGTATTGTTGACGGAAAATAACGGACGATAAGCTGCTGCGCATTTGAAAACATGAAAAAACATGATGTTGCTTATTTATGCAGAAATGAAGGCGTTGCAACCCTGTTTGAAAGAACAGGGGATATCCCTATGAGCTGCAAGCTGCAAGAGTGGTTTCAGGGAAAATGCATGGCTTCCGGCAATCATATCCGGGCCGACGTGTTCCCGTCCGGCAGGGGGCTGGCGGCGGATGGCGAAAGACAGGCTTTGGAAAAGTTGTGAAAACATATCTGGATAAAAATGTTTATGAGGCGGCTTTAGAACGCATAGCCTATTGTTTCCAAGAGTTTGACAACGTCCTGGTGTCTTTTTCGGGCGGCAAGGACAGCGGCGTCATGCTTAATCTTTGCTATCGTTACGCCGCCGAACAGGGCCTTCTGGACAAGCTGTCCATGTACCACCTTGATTATGAGGCCCAATATCAAATGACGACCGAGTATGTCACCAGAACATTTCTGGAGCAATTCCCCGGCATTCGTAAGATGTGGTACTGTGTGCCGATCAGGGCCCAGTCCGCATGCTCCCTGGGGGAACCTTACTGGACGCCGTGGAGCGCCGCCCAGAAAAAACTGTGGGTGCGATCCATGCCGGAAAATCCCTATGTAATCAACGAAAAGAATCTGGACGTCCCGTTCCGGCACGGTATGGTGGACTATGAATTCCAGGATAAGCTTTCACGCCATTTTGCCAAAAAACACGGAAGTACTGCCGTCATGGTAGGGCTGCGGGCGGATGAAAGCCTCAACAGATACGCCGCCGTTGCCCGCGGCAATAAAAGGACGTCTTATGAGGGAAGGAAGTGGATTACACGGGCTGATGCCGTGACCGTCAGCGCCTACCCTCTTTATGACTGGCGCGTCAGTGACGTCTGGACGGCCAACGCCCGTTTTGGTTTTGACTATAACCGCCTTTACGATCTCCTGTACCAGGCAGGCCTTACGATCGGGCAAATGCGGGTGGCAAGCCCGTTTAATGACTGCGCCCAGGAAAGCCTGAAGCTTTACAAAGTTATTGATCCTGCCAACTGGGCGCGCATGGTCGGGCGCGTCAACGGCGTCAACTTCACGGGTTTGTACGGAGGTACGACAGCCATGGGCTGGAAAACCATCAAACTGCCGCCCGGCCATACCTGGAAGTCCTATTATGAATTCCTGCTTTCCACAATGAACGAGAAAACGGCGGAACACTACAACAACATTTTGGAGAGGTCTAAAAAGTACTGGATGAAAGGGGGCACCGTCGATCCCGGAACTGCCGATGAAGTGCTGGCCGCCTATCCTCTGGCGACCGTGACGGGAAAGTCGGGCCGTTACGTCGACCGCGACGTCATTCAGTTTATGGGCTATCCCGACGACATGCCGGTCAGCAATTTCCGGCAGGTGCCTTCCTACAAGCGCATGTGCATCTGCATCATGAAGAATGATTACTTTTGCAAATACGCCGGGTTCGGTCCAACCAAGGGAGCGATTGCCCGGCGCCGGGCAGCCGTCAACAAATACCGCAATATTTTATGAAAACCTCCTATCAATCCCCCGTTTACAAAATCCGGCGCGTTCCCCTGGACCAGATACGTTCCAATGCCTATAACCCGAACAGCGTAGCTCCCCCCGAAATGAAGCTGCTCTACCAGAGCATCAAGGAGGACGGTTATACGATGCCTATCGTTTGTTATAAGCTGGAGGACGGGACCTATGAAATCGTGGACGGGTTCCACCGCTGCCAGATCATGAAGACTTACCGCGATATTTACGAACGGGAGGGTGGCATGATGCCGGTGGCCGTAATCGACAAGCCTCTTGGAAACCGCATGGCTTCCACCATCAGGCACAACCGTGCCCGGGGATCTCATAATATCGCCCTCATGACCAATATTATCCAGGAGTTGACGGAGGCGGGCATGTCGGATGCGTGGATACTCAAAAATCTGGGGATGGACGCGGAGGAATTGTTGCGCCTCAAGCAGCTCAGCGGGATTGCCTCCCTGTTCCGGGACGGGGAATTCAGCCGGGCATGGGAATCGAAATAATATCAACCCGGAATCCATGAATAAATATGTCGCTCAACTGCTGGAAGTCATTCAGAAGAAAACAGGCTGTGACACGAGCGGCGCCGTGCGTTGGCTGGCGAATCAGGCCGGGGTGTCGGAAAGAACGGCATGGTACTGGAAACAGCAGGAGAAACTGAGAAAGGCAACGGAAAAGAACCTCGGCAGAATAGCCGAAGAATTGAAAAAATGAGTGAAATGCCTCACGCCATGCCATTGAATGTTGCAGGGCGCCCGGTTTTTCTTGTTTAATGTGCAGTCTTTTTAAATGGCGGCATGGGTTAGATTGCCGGGGTGCGCCGGCGGGATGTTCTTCCGCTCCCGGCCCGGCAGCGAATAAAGATGTTCCGGAGCGGGGCAATGATACAGCCTGTTTACCGTTGTTCCGGACAGGTTGGAATAGGTTCGGGAATTGTGTTCCTTCATGCCGGAAAACATGATGGCCTGTTCCAGAACAGGTTGTCCACAGATGACCGCATTCATCTGTTTCCGGCCGTGTGAACAGTGCGGGAACGGTTTCTCTAAAGAGTAGTTGCATCCTGATATTTTTTGGATTATATCATTTTTCATGAAATGGCTTTTGATTTTCCTGATAAGTCCCTGCATGGCTTTTGCTGAAAGTATCAGGGGAGTCGTGATTAACGTGATTGACGGCGACACGGTCATCCTTCTGGAAAGGACGCCTGAACAAATGCGTACGCACCGGATACGGCTTGAGGGAATTGATACGCCGGAAAGGGGGCAGGACGGGTATGAAGGCGCCAAGGAATACCTGGAAAAGCTGATTTGGGGAGAGACGGTTACAGTCCGGTATACCGAGAATGACAGGTACGGCCGTATTTTAGGGGAAATATGGCATGGAAAAATGTTCGTCAACGAAGAGATGGTGAAGGAAGGATGGGCGTGGATTTATAAAAATTTTTCCGCCAGCCGGAAGCTCGTTTCTCTTGAAAGGGATGCCAGAAAGGCCCAAAAAGGCATCTGGTCTGACCCGAATCCCATATCTCCGTGGGAATGGAAAGCAGCAAAAAGAAAGGAAAAATCTAAGGGGAAAAATACTGGGGAGATTTCTTATTAAATCGTTTTCCGGGAAAATGCCCCGTTCGTGATGCTGCTGGACAGGGGATTTTCAATAAGCAGGAAAAACGGATGCTTTTAACGGCGGGCGCGGTTCAGAAGCATTTCCGTTGTGGCCTGCCCGCCTGCTCCGGTTCAAAGATGGCGGGCAGCGGAGTGTTTGCCCTGGAGCCTTGCCAGGGCCATGTTTCAGGGTTGGCGCGGTAAGGCAGGAGATAATCCACAGCTTTTTGAATGGAAGCCCCGGCGGGTGTTTTCCGGTAACGGTAGTTCTTGTCGCCCATGCGTTCTGCAAGATGCACCAGATATCCCCATGCCTGAAGAGTGTAAACGCTGTATTGCCAGGGTTCCGCCCGTTTGAGTTCTTCGGGCTGGGATCCGTCGGGAGCGATGTGTCGGTCCATGTTGGCGAAGGCTTCTGCCAGCCATTGGGCCGCTTCATGGCTGCGGCCCAGGAAGGATGCCAAATGGGCGCATTGCGCCACATAAAACAGATAATGGTTGTTGCTGCGCGTGTGTGCATGCCTGCCCTGCCTGCTGGTAGTCAGCCATGTGTAATACTGGTTCAGCCATGCGTCCACCTGCTTCCATTCCTCTGCCGTTAGGGCATTGGAGCATTTCAACGCCGTCAAAGCTTCCAGGAATTCGGGCATGCGGTAAAGGTCGATGATGCCTCCTCCGCCTCCTTCCGTCCGGTGTCCGGGGCGAATTTGGGCATATTTCAGATGGGGCTGCATGCGGGTTGCCGGAGCAATGAACCAGGCTTTCAGCCATTGCCCGGCCCTGGAGGCGGCCTGCGGATCCCTGTCGAGTTCATACTGCCGTCCCAGGCTGCAGACCGTGCTGATGAAAGCGGCCATCCTGCCGCTGTCGTCCATGCTGCGGAGCCGTTTGTTCTTTTTGCCGTCAATGGGTTTGTAAGGACCGTCCGGATTGGCGGGGTCCGGCCAGTAATAAAGGGCATAGCTGACATATTCATTGGCCTGCGCTTTTTCTCCGAACAGGCTTTTTTTCTCTCCAAGGGTGATGACGGGTGCGTTCAGAGGACTGCCATGCACCATGGAAAAGAGAAACGCCGTGAAAGGGAAAAAGATGAACCAAAACCTCCAAAATGCCATTACCCTATTCAAGCAGGAACCTTTTGCCGGGACAACCGGGAAATGGAGCAATGCCCTGATTTCCTTGCAGAGCCGTTTCCGGCCGCTTTCCCGGTCATCCGGGGGTGTGGCGCTGCGGAAAGGGATTCCGGAAAGTCAGTCCGGCCCTTTTCCCGGATTGCGGGTTTCCGCATCAGGCCAGATGCATGCCGCCGGTAACGCCAAAGACCTCCGCAGTAATGAAGCTGGATTCCTGGGAGGCGAGAAAGACGTATAGTCCGGAGAGTTCCACAGGTTGCCCTGCCCTTTTGAGAGGCGTTTTCCGTCCGAATTCCGGCAGGTCCTTCTGCAGCTGGCCTCCGGTTACTTGCAGGGCTGTCCAGATGGGGCCGGGAGCCACCACGTTGACCCGGATGCCTTTGGGGGCAACCTGCTTGGCCAGGGAGCGGCTGAACGCAATGATGGCCGCTTTTGTGGAAGCATAGTCCACCAGGTTCTTGCCGGGCTGGTAGGCCTGAATGGAGGAGCAGGTAATGATGCTCGTCCCCGGCTTGAGATGCGGAAGGGCTTCCTTGGCAATCCAGAACAGGGAGAACACGTTTACTTCAAATGTTTTGGTTAATTGTTCCGTGGTAATGTCCCGGATATCTTCCACCGCCACTTGTTTACCGGCTACCAGGGCCATGATGTCCAGTCCGCCAAGTTTTTCCAAGGCATCCCTGACGAGTTTTTTACAAAAGACTTCATCGCTGAGGTCCCCCGGCAGCAGGACGGCCTTCCGGCCCTCTTTTCTGATGAGTTCCGCCACTTCTTCGGCATCGCTTTGTTCTTCAGGAAGGTAGTTCAAGGCTACGTCGGCTCCTTCGCGTGCGTAGGCAATAGCCGCCGCCCGGCCTATTCCCGAGTCTCCCCCTGTGACCAGGGCTTTTCGTCCACGGAGCCTGTTGCAGCCATGGTAGCTTTGTTCCCCGGAATCCGGCACGGGCTTCATTCCGGATTGCAGTCCGGGGGCTTTCTGCTGCTGCTTTTTATATCTTTCCTGTTGGAATTCACCGCGCGGGTCCTGTATTTCGTTAGTGCCTTCTGTGCTCATTTTTTCGTCAGTCATATTTTGATGCGGAGTTGACGGAAGGGGAAAAGCGCTGCCATGCGGGAAATAGCCGGCAGCATTCCCTTTTCCGGCATTCTTCATTCCTATCGTGATGACCAGGCTTCGGACGGCCTGTTCAGGGAAAGACATGTTTTTATTTCAATATGCCATTGATATTTATTTATATAGGAATTTTCTAAATGTTGTTTTTATTGGCCGGAGAAAGTTATTTGATTTTCAGATTTCCTGAATTTCCCCAATCCACTTTAGGGGAAAAACATCCTTGGGATGATTGATGATTTTAGAATAATTTAATTTCTTCTTCTGTTTTACCACCGTTTTTGATGCCGTCCGTAAGTGAAATATCCGGCTGTATCCGCCAGGAGCGTCGGAAGGGTGGGAATGTCTTTCATTTCTACGGGGGTGCCAACCGAAGGCGCCGCAGAAAGCCGGTATCTGGATGGTGTCAGCCCGCCCCCAAACGGCTAAGACCGGGGAACGAAGGGAAAAGATATTTCTTTCCTTCCTGTTTACAGGCGGAAAAAAAGAAATGAAAGAAAACGGAATCAGCTTTCTTCCTGTTCCAGTTTCGCTTTCCTGGCCAGGATTTTTTTTCATGACGGCACGGCGATCTCCTTCCGGTATTTCCACGGGGTTGCCGCGATAGTCGCTGGTCATGGCGGCCAGGGCCCCTCCTACGTGGCGCATGTTGAAAATCGGCAGTTTCCAGGTGGAAGGCTTTTCCGGATCGGGTACGTAGGCAAAGTCGGAAGCGGGATGTGCCTCCCCGTCCACTTTTTTTGTTTTGGATTCATGGTTGCGGTCCATGAGTAATGGACAACCGCCTTTACCGGCCATGGTGGAAAAGCTCCGGGATAAGACACGGAAATCCGCCTGCCCAACTTAATCAATATGGGAAAGCAGTTTATTCCGGGCTGTTTTCTTTTTTCCGCAGAGCGTGCCGGCGCCGCCCGTTTTCCGCTTCCGCGTTTTACCCTTTACAAGAGGGCTGTGATAGATAAGCATGTCCTTATTAATTTATAATAATTCTTATTTATGGAAAATACATATCGTCATGCCCAGCTTCCGGAAGGGCGCGTTCCCGCCCTGCGCGTGGAACCAATGCCTGCGGATACCAATCAGAGCGGGGAAGTATTCGGCGGCTGGGTGATGAGCCAGGTGGACCTTGCGGGAGCCAATACCGCCATGCGCTATGCATTGAGCCGCTATATTGTGACGCGTGCGGTGAGCAGCCTGACGTTTGAAGCTCCTGTGCTGGTGGGCGATGTAGTGTCCTTTTATACGGATATTATCAAGGTGGGCCGCACCTCCGTCACCGTGAAGGTGGAGGTATATGCGGAACGTCTGACGAAGCTTTGCAATAACATTGCCAAAATTACAGAGGCGGAGCTGGTTTATGTAGCCCTGGGGGAGGATAAGAAACCGATTACCCTGGAAGAGTCCCGCGCCCGGTTTGCGCAGTGCTGTTCTCTTGAGACGGGAGATTCCTCTTCCTGTTCCTGAACAGGGGCGGGAATTTTCCTCTTCAAGCTGCTTTTTTCCGTTTGCGGATGATTCCCTTGTCTTTGTCCACCAGGGCGAAGATGAAGGAACTGGCCGCGGCAATGGCGCCGATGGTGGCGAAAGTGGCATGAAAGGCGGTTTCCACAGCCTTTCCGGAGGTAGCCGAATGGCCGCCGAAGCTGTCCAGCAGCAGGGAGGCCGCGGCAATACTGACAGCAATGGAGAGCTGCATGATCGTGGAAAGCAGGGAGTTTCCGCTGCTGGCGTCTGCATTGGGGAGGTCAATCAGCGTCAGGGTGTTCATGCAGGTGAACTGAATGGAGTTGGCCCCGCCCAGCAACGCGAGCATGCCCAGGAGAATAAGTTCATGGGTTCCGGGGCCTACAAAGTGGAAGGAGGCCAGCAGCGCTCCTATGGTGAAGGTATTGACGACCATGATGTTCCGGTAACCAAATTTCCCGAGCAGACGCGGCGCAACCGTTTTTGCCAGCAGATTGCTCAGGGCCAGCGGAATCAGGGACATGCCGGACTGAAGAGCGGAATAACCAAGCACCACCTGGAAGAAAAGCGGCATCAGGTACGGCAGGCAGCTTCCGCCCAGGCGGCAGACGATGTTGCCGGCGATTCCGATGGCAAAGTTTCTGATGCGGAACAGGGCCGGGCTGAAGATGGGGGCTTTTGAACGGAACGCCAGCACCCAGTACAGAAGTTGAAGAATGCCTCCGGCAGACGTGAGGATGACCATGCACGGCTTATCGGTTATGCCTCCTGCGGAAGAGAGGCCCATCGTAGCCAGGACGGCGGAGGAGGAGAAAAGGAAGAAACCCGGCCAGTCGAATTTCTGTTCCCGGACCGCTTTCAGGTCCGGCATCAGCTTCCAGGTGGCCCACAGGCCCGCCATGCCTACCGGGATGTTGATCAGGAATATCCAGTGCCAGGAAGCGTACTGTACGATGATACCGCCCAGCACCGGCCCCAGAAGGGGGCCCAGCAGCGCCGGAATCGTTACAATGTTCAGGACATTGACGAACATGGAGCGGGGATAGGAGCGCAGGATGACAAGGCGCCCGACGGGCATCAGGAAGGCGCCGCCTATTCCCTGGATGACGCGGCATACCGTCATCATGGTAACGGAGGCGGAAAGGGCGCACAGCAGGGAGCCTACGGAAAAAACGGAGATGGCCAGCAGGAAAGTACGGCGTGAACCCAGTTTGTCGGATATCCATCCGGAGGCCGGTATCAGGACGCAGACGGTGAGCATGTAGGCCGTTACCAGGGAGTGGAGCTGCAGCGGATGGCTGTTGAAGCTGCGGGCAATGGTGGGAATGGCCGTGTTCAGGATGGTGGCATCCAGCATCTGCATAAAGAATGCCGATGCCACAAGAAAGGGCAGGTAGCGCAGAGCTTTGGAGGATGTCGGCAGTTTTTCCATGAAAGACCGCCGACAGTATCCGGCCTGGCCCCGCCCGGGGCAAGGCAGATGTTTGTTCCGCTTTACGCCCCGGGTTCCGGAGGATGCCGCTTCAGCACGCGTTTGGAAAGCCATGCGCGCACGGGCTCGTCATAAAGCTTCAGGCACCCGTAGGCTACGGCAATGCAGAGGAATAAGACGCCTGCCGCTACGGGGAGCGCACGGGAAAGAGGGACTTCCGCATCGTGAACCCAGGCCAGGTAGAGATATACGATGGGATAGTGGGTGATATAAAGGGGATAGGAGATGTTTCCCAAAAACCGGCTGGCTCTGGAAGAGATGTCTCCAGGGATGTCACTGGCTCCGAGGAAGACTATCACGGGAAAGATGACAATGATGCAGAAGGCGTCATACAGGCCGTTCAGGCGGAAATGTTCCGCGCCTCCTACATGGGGCGCCGCCAGGGTTCCCGCCAGAAGCAGGCTGCACCACCAGAAACCATGCCTGATCCGTCCAGGTTTGCACAGGCGGAACAGGAGCAGACCGCCGAAGAAAGGGAACATGAGCCGTGTAAGCCCCACACGGCACTGTTCCGCATCCAGAGTCCAGCCGCCGATGTTGTTGCCCTGCGTGTAGCACTGGTGAATGAGGGCGCAGCCCGCCAGAAAGACCAGGACCGCCAGCCATCTGCTGGTAAATTTTCTGATGAGCATGGCATAAAGGATATTGGCGACGTATTCGAAGAAGAGGGACCAGGCCGGACCGTTCAGCGGGTGCATTTCCGACCATCCGCGCACATCCAGGGAAACGGGAACGGGCAGCAGCGTGAATCCCACGGTCATGACCAGCAGCATTTTCCATACGGGAGTTTGCGCAAGGTTCGGGAAGATTTCAGACCCCTGGAAGTAAAAGAGGATTCCCCCCAGCAGCATCCCCATGACCACCATGGGTTGAAGGCGCACCAGCCGCCGCTTGCAGAAGTTCCACAGGTTCATTTTTTCCCAGCGGTCGTCATAGGCGTATCCGATGACGAAGCCGGACAGCATGAAGAAGAAGTCCACGGACAGGTAGCCGTGGTTGATGATCTGGTCCGTATGAAACTGGAAGTCCCTGGCGCTGCCTTCAAACATGTGGAACAGAACCACCATGACGGCGGCCACCCCGCGGAGGCCGTCCAGAGCGGCGTAGTGCGGTTTGGGAGCCAGGACGGAGGCAGGGGCTGGAGTGCTCATAGTATATAATACGGCGGGAAGTGGCGGCGCTTGCATAAAAAAGCTGCCGCCTTTCCCCGAATTCCGCCTTCTGTCCGGCAGAAGGCGGATGAGAAAGTCCCGGATTTCCGTAGAGCGCCCGCCGGGCACGTTCAGCGTGACTGAAGCGAGACTCGGTTGATCAGAGGTTTGCTTTCCAGAAAGTCCCGGATGTTGTGCAGGGTGACTTCCGCAATATTGTGCAGGGCTTCTTTCGTGAAAAAGCCCTGGTGGGAAGTCAGGATGACGTTGTTGAAGGAAAGGAGACGAGCCAGAGTATCGTCATCAATAATCCTGTCGGATTTGTCTTCGTAGAAATATTCTCCCTCTTCTTCGTACACGTCCAGTCCGGCAGCTCCCACTTTTTTTGATTTCAGGCCGTCAATCAGCATTTCCGTGTTAATCAGCTTGCCGCGTCCCGTGTTGATGATCATCACTCCATCCTTCATTTTTCCAATGGAATCCGTATTAATCAGGTGTTCCGTTTCCGGAGTAAGGGGACAGTGCAGGGAGATGATATCGGACCGGGCGTACAGATCGTCCAGGGTGGTGTACGTAATGCCGGCTTCTTCCGCAAAGCGCTGGTCAGGGTGCAGGTCATAGGCCAGGATGTTCATCCCGAAGCCTTTGAGAATGCGGATGAGGATTCTGGCGATTTTTCCCGTTCCGATGATGCCGGCCGTTTTTCCATTCATGTCAAAGCCCATCAGGCCGTGAAGGGAAAAATTGCCGTCCCTGGTGCGCCAGTAGGCGCGGTGTATTTTGCGGTTCAGGGAAAGCATCAGGGCTACGGCATGTTCCGCCACCGCATAGGGAGAATATTGGGGCACCCGCACGACGGGCAGTTCCGCTTCTTCCGTAGCTTTCAGATCCACATTATTGAATCCGGCGCAACGCAGAGCCAGCAATTTGACGCCATTTTCCTTCAGGTTCCGTATTACTTCCCGGTTTGCCGTGTCATTGACGAAAATGCACGCTACGTCCGTACCGCGGGTCAGGGGCACGCTGTCCGGAGTGAGGCGCCCCTTGAAGTAACGGATGTCGTAATGGAATTCGCGTTCATTGACAGAATTGAAGGAATCCCGGTCGTAGGGCTTGGCGTCAAAGAACGCAATGCGGCAGGAATGGACGGTCATAGGAAAGGATAGTGAGGTTATTCCGCAGGCGTTTTTTTCTTTGCGCTTCCTTGGCCGGCGACGGCCGCCATGCGTTTGCGGATTTCTTCCGGATCCCCAAGAAAGTAGTCTTTTTCCAGGTTCAGGGAGTCGTCAAATTCAAATACATAGGGGGTGGCGGTAGGAAGATTAAGGGAAAGCAGCTGTTCGTCAGGAATGTTTTTCAAATACTTGATCATGCCCCGCAATGTGTTGCCGTGGGCTACGATCAGGATATTGTCCAGCGTCCGTAGAGAAGGGAGAACTGTTCCTTCCCAGTAGGGCATCATGCGGGCAATAGTTTCTTTCAGTGATTCCGTTCGCGGAAGTTCGCTGTCCGGCACTCCCTTGTAGCGGGGATCCCATTTGGGGTTGGCGGGATCGTCCTCCGCCAGGGGAGGAGGCGCCACGTCATAACTGCGCCTCCAGATCAGTACCTGTTCGTCTCCGTATTTTTGAGCCGTTTCACTTTTATTCAGGCCCTGGAGCATGCCGTAGTGCTTTTCATTCAACCTCCAGCTTTTGGAGACGGGCAGCCAGTCCTGGTCCAAACGGTCCAGCACGCAGTTGAGCGTTTTCACGGCCCTCTTGAGATAAGAGGTGTAGGCATGGTCAAAGGCCATTCCCCTGTCTTTCAGAAGGTCGCCCGCGTGGTTGGCTTCCTGTATTCCCAATTCCGTCAGATCCACGTCCGTCCATCCGGTGAATCTGTTTTCACGGTTCCACGTGCTTTCTCCATGGCGAAGAAGAACAATTGTTTTCATATTGATCAATTTAGACAGGCGTCCTCCGGTTTTCATACAAAGGGATGAAGATATATGACATGATCACATTCCACGGAACGGAAGGCCTCCGTTCCGTCCGGCCCCGTCAGATTTCTGGCGGAGGGGAAGGGTATTCCGAAGATTCGGAGAAGAGAGAAAAAAATTGTTATTGGCAACCGTCTTCAAATGAATTAACTGTTCAACATGATGAAGCAATATGGTTTCAGTTGGTCTGCCGCACTGATGGCCGTCGGAGTGGGAGCATTGGCATGGGCTGGTCCTGAGGCTGTCCAGAATGTACAGAAACCCGCTCTTTCCGGAGGAACCCCCGTTGTGTTCGGGTTCGGAGGGGAAGGGAACCAGGAGTTCATGCTGAACGGGAAACCCTTCCAGATCCGCGGCGCGGAGATGCATCCCCAGCGCATTCCCCGGGAATACTGGAGGCACCGCATCAGGACCGCCAAGGCTATGGGGCTGAATACTATTGCATTTTACGTGTTCTGGAATGACCATGAGCAGCCGGACGGCAGCTTTGACTTTAAGACGGGCAATCGGGATCTGGAAGGGTTCCTCAAGTTATGCCAGGAGGAAGGCATGTGGGTTTTATTCCGCCCCGGCCCCTATGCATGCGGGGAATGGGATCTGGGTGGGCTGCCTCATTATTTGCTGAAGGATCCCAAGGCCAAGTTGAGAACTACGGAAGACGCCAAATTCATGAAGGCGCAGACGCGTTATCTGGAGGCCGTGGCTCGTGTGGCGGAGCCTTTTTTAGCCAAAAACGGGGGCCCCATTCTGATGACCCAGCTTGAAAACGAATACGGGAGCTACCAGCGTAAAGACCGCAAGTATATGGAATGGCTGAAGGCGTTCTGGAGCAGGAAGGGTTTTGGCCCCTTTTACACCTCCGACGGCGCGGGAGAACATTTTCTGAAAGGCGTGGTGCTTCCAGGCGTGGCCGTAGGGCTGGATCCGGGGCTGAACGACGGCCATTGGGCAGTGGCTAATAAATGCAATCCGGGAGTTCCCGTTTTTTCCTCGGAAACGTATCCGGGCTGGCTGCGGCACTGGGGGGAGGGGAATTGGGCTCCCACCCCTGGAGTGGTCAACCACGTCCGCTGGTTTATGGACAAGGGGCGTTCCTTCAGCTTGTTCGTTTTCCACGGAGGCACCAATTTCGGATTCTCGGCCGGAGCCAACAACGGAGGGCCGGGAAAATACCAGCCGGACCTGACGAGTTATGATTACGGTTCTCCCGTGGATGAGCAGGGGCGGATGAATGAATATTATGCCCAGATGAGGGAAATCATTTTGAAAAAGTTGCCTCCCGAAGCCGCTGTGCCGGAACCTCCCGCGGACATTCCGGCCATGGAAATTCCGGAGTTCACGCCCGCAGTGCATGCCGGCCTTTGGGAGAACCTGCCCAAGCCTTTCCGGTCCAAGTTCCCGCAGCCTCCCTATTTTGAACAATGGAACCAGAACCAGGGTATTGCCGTTTACAGCACGGCCGTTCCGTCAGGACCGCCTGAAACGCTGGAATTTACCAATGTCAATGACTATGCCCAGGTGTATCTGGATGGAGAGTTGGTCGGCACGCTGGATCGGCGGCTGGGGCAGAAGAGTGTGAAACTGCCGGAGCGCAGGAAGCCGGGGACGCTGGAAGTTCTGGTAGAGGCCATGGGACATATTAATTTTCATATCAGCATGGAGAGTGACCGCAAGGGGATTTACGGTCCTGTGAAGCTGGGAACGCGGGAGTTAAAGAACTGGACGGTGAGGGCGCTTCCCCTGAAAGCTGATTCCATTGTGCGGGCTCCCAAAGGAAAGGGGCCTTCCCAGAAACGGGAAGGGGCGCATTTCCGGGCCGTTGTAAATATTGAAGAGCCTCAGGACACGTTTCTGGATATGTCCCGCTATGTCAAGGGGTATGTATGGGTGAACGGAATCAACGTGGGGCGCTATTGGAATGTGGGACCTCAGTTAAGGCTGTATGTTCCGGCCCCATTCCTGAAAAAAGGGGAGAATGTGATTGATATTCTGGACCTGCACGAAAAGGAGCCCAAGCCTGTCCGCGGCATGAAGGAACGCAACAAGGAACCCGGAAAGATAAATACCAAAAACCTGGACAACCAGTGGTAATGCTGGTGCGTTTTCCGCTTGCGGTTCCGGATTTTCCATGAATTTGAACTATGGGAAAGACCGCAAGCGGGGAGTAGATTTCCTGGCGCCGCAGTTTCCCGGGAATTCCGGTTTGAATATTTCTCCAGCCAATGCCGCAGGGCGGAGTGGCGGAACCGGGCTTGCCAGAAACGTTCATCCAACAGTTCGTCAAACGCTTTTTCCTTTGTTGCCGGGCTGTCCGGAAAAGTGCGCTCCTGGCTGGCGCGGCAATGGTTCCTGGCGTTTTTATTTCCATGGGAACGGCGGTTCCCATGACGGTTTTTCGCAGGCATGAGGAAGAGCCGCCGATGGAACGGCGAGTCTCACAGCGTTCCGGCTTATGGTTTTTTCAGGATTTTGACGGATAGCCGACACTCTGGGCGTACAGGACTTTTTTGAGGACGGGGAGCTTCAGGCACTGCTGGATATAATTGGCGTTAATCATGGCGCGGAACACGGTGCCGAGCCCTTCGGAAGCACAGAAAAGGTAAACGTTTTCTCCAATAAACCCCGCATCCGTGCAGGCCGTGACCAGCTTTCTCCTGGCATCAAAGTCTCCCGGCTGTTTGGACTGGTCTACTACATAGACCAGGTTTAACGGCGCGGTAGCCGCGAATTCCTGTGTTCCCGTAGCGGCCCGCATGTCGCCCTGAACCACTTTCTCCAGCCGGTGGGTTTCCGGCCTGTAAAGATAGGTGCCCTGCGGCAGGACGACATAGATTTCTATTTCATTGGAATTCCGGGAAGACGGCGCCGTGCGGTAGTCGGGATCGTCCCGGTTGACGCCTTGCGCCGCCCAGAGCAGGGAGGACAGGATTTCCACCGGGATAGGTTTGTCTGCAAAGGACCTGGTGGAATGCCGTTCATGAAGAACCTGCATGAGGGGCTTTCCTCCCTTTTTATCTGGCGGAGGCAGCACGATGTCGTTACAGAGGGCCGTTCCGGAGAAGAGGCTTCCCGAAATGACGGCCAGAAACGGACTGAGATGAGAGAAAGTGTTCATAGGCAACGGGAAAAACATATGTCAGCCAGGAATAATCAGCAGGATACTTGTGTTTTTCTCATGTTTTTGGAAACATGAAGAGGCCTGATACTATAAAATGGCTATGAAAATACAAGGAAAAATACTCTGGTTTGATTCTTAACGGGTTCCGGGAAAACGAACCTTCAGCAAAAGACCATTGTTTCAAGTTGACCTTGGAAAGGTATTGCGCTTTTATGTCACACGGAACAGGGATAAAACCGTCTCATCCCCCTCCCCAACTTGCTTCAACGCGTTCAAGCTGCATCCCCATGAATCCTGTCAATCCTCTGCGTCCCGGTTTTCCCAAGCATAAAAAATCCTCTTCCGGCGGAATTATTATGACTATTGTCCTGGTGCTGGCTCTTGCCGCCGGAGGGGTGGCTTACCACCGGGTTTCCGTTCAACGTAAGGCTGCCGCCGCTGAGCTGGCGGCCAGAAAGGAGGCGGAAGCGAAAGCGGCGCGTGCGCGGAAAGCCGCGGAACTGGAGGCGGCGCGCAGGAAGGCGGAGGAACGGGCGCGCGCGGAGGCGGAGGAAAAAGCCCGTCTTGAGGCGGAACGCCTGGCTGCTGAGGAAGCCGCCGGAAAACGGCAGAACAAGGAACCGGAAGTGGCGGAGCCTTCCCCTGAGGAACCGAAGGAAGAACCCGTGGTCCAGGAGGAAGATCCGCGGCTGGAGATTTTCAAGAAGCCTGTTCTTCTGGTCAGCCTGAAGGCCAATAATGCCGCCAACAGAAAGTTGTTTACGGATGCTTTCAATCTGGCCCTGGAAACGGGCCGCTATGACTTGTATGCCGATTTCCTGCGCTCCAATCTGGAACGGGATGCCGTGAAGGTCATCAAATTCGGCAAATTTGACGCGTCCATGTACGATCAGAGCCCGTACCTCATGCGCGCCAATGAGCTGTACCAGCTCATCAGCAAAGTGGGAGCGGAAACCATCCAGGAACAAATCAAGGAGAGTTCCCCCAGGTATTTCTATCCATGGCTTTTTTCAGATCCTTCCGATCCCCTCAGACTTTTCCTGCGCACGATGGCGCGGGAGCAGACACCCGGGGAGGAGTGGGGAGGGATTTTGAGGAAGTGGGCGGAATTCTGGATGAAAACCTCCGCCATGCCCCGGAGCAGGTATTCCTCCCTGGCGCTGGCCTGCGCCATGCTGAATCCCCGCATCGCTTCCAGCCCGTCCAAGCTGAGGGCGTCTTCTTCCACCAATATTTCCACCACGCCTTTGACGCTGGAACAGGTATTCGAGTACTTCATGGAGATGGATGAAGCCCGTGAGCTTCTCACGGACATTTCCAAATTAAGCCCTTCCGAGCTGTTGTTTGTGGTGGATGTGCGTCTGCCGAGGTCGGAGATGGATTGGGCGCGCAAAAAGGTGCGCCTTACCCGGAAAGGATGGGGCGGAGCCTATTCCATGATCCGTTACCGGATGGACCGCGCCGCACTGGGCAAGGACCCTTACACTAATTATACCTTCCAGGAGATTCTGGATGAAGGCGGCATTTGCATGGACCAGGCCTATTTTGCGGTGAATACCGCCAAATGCAACGGTATTCCCTCCGCCTATGTTACCGGGGACGGCAACCGCGGGCCGCATGCCTGGGTCAATCTGCTGACGACGGATGAAACCTGGCAGTCCTACGGCGGGTACGGATATAATACGGGGCATTTTTCCCATCCGCACAACTGCAAGTCAAAGCATGAATCCACCCTTCTCCAGGGTATGGACAAGAAGGTGAATGGCGCCCGGCTGGATACTTCCCTGGATTATCTTTCCCTGGCGGACCTGTTTGAGGAGATGCAGAAGCCGGATTGCGCCCGGGTAATGCTGGAAGCCGCCACACAGGCCACTCCCGGCAGCCCCCTGGGCTGGGAACGCCTGATTGCTCTGATGGGCCGCCCGGAGAGCGGCACGAAGCTGGAAGAATGGGATGAACTGGTGGCCATGATTAAGCGCAAGTTCCGTTCCCGTCCGGATTACCTGGCCATGGCCGCCCGCGTGGAAGATGAGTATATTTTCCCCATGAGGGACGCTTCCACCAATAAACGCCATGTTGCCCGCGATTTGAAGAAGCTGGAAAAGGAGACGGACGAGGGGCGCAGCGACCTGACTTCCGCCGCCATCAAGCGGCAGGCGGATCTCCTGATGGAAAACGGGGACAAGGCCGGGGTGGCTGCCCTGTACCGGAAGTCCATGAAGGATTATGCGCGCCGCGCGGAAGTATTTGAAGCGCTGATGGGGCAATATTACGAGTACGTTTCCCAGGATCAGGAGGCCGTGCTTCAGCTGGCCAAGGAGGCGGAATCTTCCTACAACCGGTATATCCGGACTAAATCGGGCGATTATTTCAAGGTAAAGAAGGAAGCCGCCATCCAGCGGAGGATAGCCGGGTATTATGAAAAGGGAGGTAATGGGAAAAAAGCCGACTCCCTGCGCAAGGATGCGGAGAAGCGGGAGAAGAACAGCAAGAAGGGCATCCGGGAAGAAAATTAGTGCGGAGGTGGCTGCGGCCTTTCATTTTCGGGTGGGTTCGGCCGTGTTCGTTTCCGGCTGCGGCATACCCGCGGAATGAACGTTTTTAGACTGGAATGCTGTCTTATCTTCAATTAATACATGACTTATATGGCAAGAGAACCTTACGCGAACTTCTGGCCCAAAGTGGCGGATACCGCTTTTGTGGCGGAAAGCGCTGATTTGATTGGAGATGTTACCATTGGGGAACATGCCAGCGTCTGGTACCATACCACGCTGCGTGCAGATATCAATAAGATCGTCATTGGTGATTACTCCAATATCCAGGACAACAGCTGCATCCACCTGGCAGACGATTTCGGCTGCTATGTAGGCAAGTACGTAACCGTGGGGCACGGCGTGATTCTGCACGCCTGCACGGTGGAGGATAATTGCCTGATAGGCATGGGGTCCATTATTCTGGATGGAGCGGTCATTGGCCAGGGGTCTGTGGTGGGAGCGGGCGCGCTCATTACCAAAGGTACCGTCATTCCCCCCAATTCCCTGGTGCTGGGTTCTCCTGCCAAGGTGGTGAAGGACCTGGGGCCGGAATCCGCGGATAATAACCACAAATGGGCGGAAAAATACGTCAAGGTGGCTGCCCGCTATACGGAACGGGTTATTAATCCCGGTTTTTAACATGTGATTTCCGCCCGCCATGCCGGATGAAAATTTGATTGCTCTGGAACCTTATGCCCTGCTTTACACCCGGGCCGGGGCGGGTGTGTGCCTGCGTGATCCGCTGACCGGCAAGGTGGGCGTCATTTTCATGGAGCTGACAGACGGCATGGCCCTGGAACGCTGCCTGAACGGGGAACGCCCGGTACGGCCGGACACGTCTTCCCTGCTGGCTCACTTTTTATCCGCCATGGAATGCCGGGTGAGGCTGGTGCTTATCAACGGCCGCAAGGATGAAGTCTTTTATGCCCGCGTGACCATAGAGGCCGCCAATGAGGTGATGGACAAGCTGGTGGAGCTGGACGCCCGCCCTTCAGACGCCCTGATGATGGCAGTCCGGTTTGGAACCGCAATCAAGATTGTTCCCTCCGTATGGGAGAGCATGGAGAACATTCTGCCCCAGCTGGAGCAACTGGATGCGGATTCCCCGGACAGCCGCGCTCCGGTATATGTGGGAGATTCGTGAACATTGCCTTTTCCGGCCTTGTGTTCCTGCATCAGCTTTCCTTCCGGCGGCATGGCTGTTGCATATGGGGTTTCTGCTTCTGGGAGGACCTACTTTTTATAAAAAAAACTTGCTAAGGCACGGGAATCCCTATACATTCGCCGCACATCACTTCAAGTGGGTAGATTCCCGAGCGGTCAAAGGGGGCAGACTGTAAATCTGTTAGCATTTGCTTTCGAAGGTTCGAATCCTTCTCTACCCACCACTTTTCATTTTATGGCGCGTTCTTTCAGAGAGCGCGTTTTTTTGTTTCCTCATCCCCATGATACCGGAAAAGGAAAGAGGAAGCGGGGTTCTCCGAGCAGGATGCATAAAGTGTTTTTTCTGCCGGATGCCGGCGGAGAGACGGTTTTGTGAATGACTTGTTCAGCCTATCGACAAGACATGCCGGCCATGTTAGATATCCTCCTTTGCCGTTTTTTCACTCCTGCCGTTTATTGCTATGTTGACCACGCTTCTCATTCTGGGAGTATCCGCCGTTTTGTTTGTCCAGGGGAGGATTCGTTCTGATCTTGTCGCGCTGTGTTCCCTGCTCTGCCTGATTATGTTCGGGATTTTGAGCCCGGAACAGGCGCTTTCCGGCTTTTCCAATTCCATTGTGGTGATGATGGTGGGGCTTTTCGTGGTGGGAGGTGCCATTTTCCGGACGGGCCTGGCCAAGATGATGGGCGGCAGAATCATGAAACTGGCCGGCAGGAGCGAGTTGCGCCTGCTGGTGCTGACCATGCTTGTTACAGCCGGCATAGGCGCATTTGTCAGCAATACGGGGACGGTGGCGCTGATGCTGCCTATTCTGGTGAGCCTGGCTGCGGACGGAGGCATCCAGACGAGCCGTCTGCTCATGCCCATGGCATTTGCCAGCAGTATGGGCGGCATGCTGACGCTGATCGGCACGCCCCCCAACCTTGTCGTCAACAACCAGCTTCAGGAGGCTGGAATGGAGGGGCTGGGCTTTTTTGCGTTCACCCCCATCGGCCTTGTCTGCATCGTGACGGGCATCCTGGTGCTGATCCCCCTCAGCAGGAAGTTTCTGGGACGCCATGACGACAGGGCGGAACACGAGGCCAAGGGGAAATCCCTCAGCCAGTTGATAGATGAGTACCAGATTATTAATAATCTTTACCGCCTACGGGTGCTGAAGGATTCCCCTCTGACGGAACATCCTCTGCATGATCTTCAGATACCGGACCTTTACCGCGTGAATATTGTGGAGGTGCGCCGCAGGCATTCCGGCCGGCATTCCTTCCTGCAGACGGTCAGCCAGACCATGGCGGGTTCAGATACGAGGGTGGCCCGGGGCGACGTCATTTATGTCATGGGGGAGTTTGAGGACGTGGCCCGTTTTGCCCGGGAATATGGGGCGGAGATGATTAACCGGAAGACGTCGGAAGATACGGATTCCCTGTTGAAAAGCAAATTGAAGTTTGACGAGATAGGCATTGCGGAAATGCTGCTCATGCGGAACTCGGACCTTATCAACATGCCCGTGAAGTCTTCGGGGCTGCGCGCCAAGTACGGGGTCAATATTCTGGCCATCCAGCGGGACAACCATTACATTTTCCATAATTTGAAGGATGTGAAACTCCAGTACGGAGATACGCTGCTGGTTCAGGGAACCTGGACGGATATTGCGCGCCTGAGTGAGAAAACCTTTGAATGGGTTGTCGTGGGCCAGCCCCTGGCGGAGGCCTCCAAGGTGACCCTGACGCATAAGGCCCCCCTGGCCGCAGGCATTATGCTGCTGATGATTGCGGCCATGGTGTTTAACTGGGTGCCTGCTGTGGCGGCGGTATTGATTGCCGCCGTCCTGATGGTGTTGTGCGGCTGTCTGCGCAATGTGGAGGAGGCGTACCGGACGATCAACTGGGAGAGCATCGTGCTGATTGCCGCCATGCTGCCGATGTCCGTAGCGCTGGAGAAGACGAGAGCCTCAGAGGCCATTTCCCACGGGCTGGTGGCCGGACTGGGGGGATTCGGGCCGTTTGCCCTGATGGCGGGCGTCTATTTCACGGCGTCCCTGCTGACCATGTTTATCAGCAATACGGCTACGGCGGTGCTCCTGGCGCCTATCGCCCTGCAATCCGCGGCGAGTATGGGCATCAGCCCCTATCCGCTGCTGCTGGCGGTTTCCGTAGGCACCAGCATGTGTTTTGCTTCTCCCTTTTCCACGCCGCCCAATGCCCTGGTTATGCCGGCAGGGAAATATACGTTCATGGATTACGTGAAAGTGGGCGTTCCCCTGCAGGTGATCATGGGGCTGGTCATGGTAGTGGTGATTCCGCTATTTTTCCCGTTCGGGAAGGCTTAACCGGGGGGGGAGTTTACGCGGTGGAAAAGGGGCATGGCCGGGGAATTTGCATGTATTGCTAAAAAAAGAGAGACAACCGGGACGCGCGGGAGTAGAAAAGGATTATTCAAGAACCCCATTTAATCATGAAGTATTTGCTTATTGTTCTGGCCGTTGCTTTCGCCATGCCTTCCATGGCGGAGGAAGACGCTCCCAAGAGAATGACTTCTGCGGAAAAGAAAGCCGCCCTCCTTGAAAAATATGATGTTAACAAGGACGGCAAGCTGGATTCCGAAGAGAAGGCCAAGATGAAGGAAGACCTGAAGAAGCAGCGGGAGGAGGAACGGGCCAAGAGGCACGCTTCCCGCAAAGCAGATTAAGGTTTTTCCGTTTTATTAATTGCCTGTTTTCCGTCCGGTTTGAATCGATTTCAGACCGGACGGGGCTGTCGGGACGGTATTTGCCGCCCTGGTTGCAGTGTGGCGGAGGAATGGCGGATACGGTTGCGGTTTCCCTGTCGTTTAAAGGGTTCCAGGTCCTGTATTCCCTGAGAAGAGGGTTGACGAGAGCCGTTCATGCTTTAATGGGCAGGAGGCTGGGTGTCGGGGAAAGCGTTCCTTTTGAATCTTTCCGTCACATGGAGGCTTTCCGTTCCTCCAGCCGCGCGGCCATCGGCAGAAGATCGGACGCCCATTTTCTTTACTGGCAGGGAAGGCTTGCCCCCCGTTGCCGCACGCCCGGAATCCAGGTTATGCTCCGGTTCCACGCCTGCCGCGCGACCTGATTTTATAGGCCAGCGTGTCCGTCAATTCCCGAAGGGCATGGAGCGGATTTTTCCGCAGAACGTGGCGTCCTTTCAGCATGGCTCCGGGGCGTATGGTTCCCGTTTCCCTGTGGTTGTGAATGACTGCCGCTGTTTGAGCGAACATGTTGTATTTTTCCAGCACCAGGCGCCTTGCCTCACGGATGGCGGGGAGCCGTTTTTCATATTCTCCGTCCTCCATGGCCTTGCGGATGATTTCAAGGGCTTTTTGCGGGTTGTCCAGCGGGATGGGGATGAAGCTTTCCTGCGGGAAGCATTCCGTTGCCAACGGATCCCCGGCGTAAAAGGGAAGGGTCATGGCAACAAAGGCATCAGACAGTTTTTCCGTCCAATGGTGGGGTTCCAGATGGTTTTCCACGCATAGATGATATTTGTAGTCATCCATGGCGACGGTTTTATTTTCTATTTCCCGGATGCCGTGTCCGAACCAGTCCAGTTCCGGCAGACGGTCCGCCAGGTAACGCGTAAGATCATAGCGCTTTTTATGCATGGTATGCGTATGCTGCTTGGCGGAGCAGATGGTGGAGAGCATTTTTGTCTTCGGGAATTCCTTCTGGTCCAGAATTTCCTGCATGGGCTTGATGTACAGCCATTCAAGACATCCGCGGCCCAAGGTGTGCCCGGGGTGCGGAAGGTCCCGGACGGAGTGGGTGGTGAGAACGGTGCCGAATTGGCTGGTGTATGCCCTGCTGTAGATTTTGATGGAGGGGGGCTCCACCGTAATCAGGATAGTCTGGTCCGGAGGACAGAGAAGGGGTTCCGTTTCATTCCTGATGGTGCCCACGGGAATTCTGGGAAATTCGTCGTATACCAGAACCCAGTCATAATCCGTCATGGCGGCGTCCGTGCAGAACAGGCAGTCGCCCCACAACAGGGATTCCGTTTGATCTGGAGAGGCCTTCATGGATTTTCTGATGACCTTGATGCGTGTGGGGCGGGAGGAATCCGTCATGGGAGTACAGGCGTTGAAGAGGGGGGCGCGGTATGGCCTCCATATTCCGGGCTTTTATTCGGGACCATCGCGAAGGCTTTGCTGCCTGGCGCCAGTGTAGGGGGCCTGCATGCCTTGTCAATGTCAAAGGATTGGATGTTTTCCCGTGCGGAGCTTCCGTCAGTTGGCCGCTGTTCTTTCCATTCCCGGGAAAAGCTGGTCGATGATGTCGCCGACCATTTTTCTGGACCCGTAGGGGGAAAGGTGATTGTCGTCGCAGTACATTAATTGGCCGCCGTCTTCCGCCAGCCACCGCCCATTTTTATGGAAGGTGCCGTGGAGGGGAATGAAGCGGCACAGGCCTGTGGATTCCATGTGCTCCAACAGGGCGAATACCGGACGCTGCCGCGTGTCGAAGTCCCCGCCCAGCAGGCGGTCTGTCCGGTTGGCGTTCAGCAGGGCATTGCGCCGCATGAGCTTGCGCGGGCCGAAAGTCCATTCGGGAACGGGACCCAGCAGCACGATTTGCTTGCCGGCTTTCCGAAGACGCGCACAGGTGTGGCGCAGGCCGTCTGCAACCAGTTGTTTCAGGCGCGTATCCCGGTGGTTGTTCACCAGTTCAATCCAGCGGTTGTGGATGAATACGGTCTTTACCTGGGGGGTATTTTCCAGCCAGTCCAGAATTAGTTCCATATTGTGTTCCCAATGGGGGTACATCAGGCGCAGGAGCGTCAGGGAAGAGGAGTCTCCGGAGCCGGAGATGCCGCTCAGCGGACACAGGCGCGCGCGGTAGAACAGGCCCGAGCGCTGAAGAAGCCGCGCGGCCTCGTCAAATCCGGGGGAACTGGCCATGGCATGGCTGTCTCCCATAAGCAGGAAGGAAGGGGCCTGCCCGTTTTTTCCCAGCAGGACAAAAGGGTAATCCGTCACATCCCCCAGCTCCGGATGATGGTGCTGAATGGCGTTGCCCTTTTCCACCACCGCCCGGCTGGGAGGCGTGATGCCGAAGGAGGGCGGGAAGGCCGGCCCTTTCCAGTATTCAGGGAATTCCATGCTGTTGGCCGCTACATGCCAGTAATCCCGCGCGCCGTCCGTCCATTTGAGCCATTCACCGGCAAATCCCAGCATGAGGCACCCTGCTGCCGTGGCCAGAAACGCTTTTCCGGGAGTTTGCCATGAGACGGTCGTTCTGAAGGGGGTTTCCACGAATTTCCAGGAAAGGAAACCCAGAAGAAGGGAGAGAAGGAACATGCCCGCATAATCCCAGGGAGAGCATTCATCGAAACAGACGTATGTCCAGTACACGATAACTGGCCAATGCCACAAATAGAGGGAGTAGGAGATTTTGCCGATGCCCGTGCTGAGCGGGTGCCTGAGGATACGCCCGGACCAGCCATGGTTTCCGTAACGGATAAGCAGGGCCGCCCCCGCGATGGAAGGGATGGCCGTGTATCCGGGAAAAGGAGTGGAAGAGGTATAACAGGCAAAGGGGAGCAGGATTCCGGCCCATCCCGCCGTCCGCAGCCATCCGGTTCCCCGGTTCTGTTCTGCGGCGGGAGCCAGAGCCAGAAGGCAGCCGGCCAGAAGTTCCCAGGCGCGGCAGTAAAGCAGATAGAAGGCCTTGTTATGTTCCAGATGCCCCATGTGGAAGGCGGCGGCGAAGAAGGAGAGGCCCAGCGCCCCCCATAGAACGGGGTTGACGGCTTTTTCCCTGAATTTCCAGAGCAGCCACAGGGTAAGCGGAATCATCAGGTAAAATTGTTCTTCCACGCTCAGGGACCACAGGTTCAGCAAAGGGTTTTCTTCCGCCGCCGGGCTGAAGTAATCCCCTGTGGTTCTGCTGAAGTAAGTGTTGGTGATGAAAAGGGCGCTGGATCTCACCGTCCGGCCCAGAGTCCGCAGGTCATCGCAGTCCAGAACGACGCAGCCGAAAGCCAGCACGGCCGCAATCAGGCAGAAGTAGGCGGGCATGATGCGCCTGATTCTCCGGAGGTAAAAGGAGGTCAGGGAGAACGTTCCCTCCTTCAGGCTGCGGATGAGGCCTCCGCCAATCAGATATCCGGAGATGACAAAGAAGATGTCCACGCCTGCATAGCCTCCAGGGCAGATCCCTTCCTGCAAATGGTACAGGACGACGGCCAGCACGGCAAAAGTACGCAGGCCGTCAATGTGCGGGAAATAGGTTCCGTGGATGGCGCCTCCGGCTTGGTGGGGAGAAGGTGAACAAAAGGTTTCAGAAAAGCATTTGCTCATGAAGCGGAAGGAAGTGGATGGGGACGGGGGAAGGCGGACAGAGGAAATCCGGCATGGGGTTGAATTGCCCGGAAACGTTGGTTAGCGGCGCAGGCGGTTTTTCAGCCGCCGCCATGCCAGCTGCATCCTGTGGCCGCGTTTTAAAAAGCGCTGGTAGTAGGATACCCATGTTCCGTCACCTTTGCGGCGCGCTTCTTCCGGAGATTGGTCGAATATTTTGTAAAGCTTGGCCGTTTCCCTTTCCGTCTCTTCCAGAAAGCGGGCTTCCTGTTCCGGGGTTTTCCAGGGGCGCGACATGATTTCACACCACAGGTTGTCGTCTTCGTCCACTTTTTTCACATAGGCCGCGGCGTCGTCCAGGGTTGGGAAGTCGTGGCAGTTGATGAATGAGGCGGAATTGAATTCCCGGCTGATGTCCGGATTTCCCCAGTAAATGGGAATGGTGCCCGCAAGCATGCTGGTGACGATTTTTTCACTGGTGTAGCCGGGGTACCATGCATTTTCGAAGGCAATGGAGAATTTATACGGCTTTTTCATTCTGATGGAGGATGCGTACCAGTCTTCCGCCCGGTGGCCGTCGCCCGGGGTGTTGTTAAGATGGGGCCCCAGAGAATTGACGAACCGGAAAGCGGAGAGTTTGTGGAACATGGCATCCCTGTTGGGATGGGATTTGCGGTTGGCGTAAATGAAGTTGCAGAAACCCGTTTTGGAGGCCAGGAGAGCATGGGCATCCAGGCCTTCCTTACCGCCGTGCACTTCCTGCAAATGGTGGCGAAGGTAGGGAAGTTTGACAGTGCGGTCGCTTCCGGGCACCGTATCGAGCCCGATGTAATAGTCAAACAGCATGAAATCCGGTGCAATGGCTTCATGACAACCGTACATGACGGTGATGTGGCCGGGGGCCCGTTCCAGAAAATCGTAAAAAGCCTCCCGGTTGACGTAAAACCAGGGGGTGGCGATCAGGTAATCAAAATCGGAATCGTCTTCCACCACATGATACCGGCTTTTCAGAAGCTGAAGCATTCCTTCCCTGCCGAAATCCGGAGTGGACTGTAAAAAGGAGATTTTAAGCGTTTTCATGGGGGGAGAAGGGTTGAAACGGTGCAGAGTGTATGAGGCGTCTTTTTCTTGTCAATGACAAAGGAAGATGCGTCCTGATGTACTGGAACAGGCAGTCCGGCGGTTGAACGCCGGCCGTTTTTACTCTTCGTAACGGTATTCCCGGAGCGTTTCCTCATACAGGGCGGCGTGCCGTGCGGCAATGACGGGGTAGGAGAATGTTTGTTCCGCGTGCCGACGGCCTTCCTCCGCCAGGGTTTGCAGGAGTTTTCCGTCCTGGATGAGCCGTTCGCAGTGGGCGGCCATTTGGTTCAGGTCCCCCTGCGGAGCGACCAGCCCCGTCCTTCCGTCCAGAACCGCTTCCGGAACTCCTCCCGTCCGGAAGGTAACGGAAGGGGTTTTGCAGGCCATGGATTCCAGCGCTACGTTGGAAAGGACATCCTGAAGCGTGGGGTTCAGGAAAATGTCCGCCGCGCTGTAAAGCCCGGCCAGCTTGTTCATGTCCGTAATGAATCCGGCGTTTGTGCTGGGGAAGGGGTAGTCCACGCTTTTTTCCTGGTTGCCGAAGAGCAGGAGATGAAGGTTCCGGTGCCCGCGCCGGTATAGTTCCTCCAGCACCAGGGGGATGAAATGGCCGCCTTTGACCGGATTGAACAGGCCGGTTGCGCCGCAGGCGATGACGAACGCTCCGGGCGGGATGCCCAGGCCGGCCCGGATGGCATTCCGGTCTTCCGCCGGACGGAAAAGGTCCGTGTCCACAGGATTGTAAATCTGTACGATTTTTCTTCCAGGGAACATGCAGCTTCTTTCCACTTCCTTTTTTAACCAGAGGGAGGGAGTTACGAGGGTAAGGGACGGGATGCGGCCGAAGGCGCGGCGTTTGCGGGAAAACAGCCACGCTGGAATGTTGCGGAAGAGGCGGGGAGCGCCAAGCTGGGGGCAGTTGCCGCGGCATTCGTCCTGGAACAGGCCGCAGTCCATGGTGCAGTGGCATCCCGCAGTGCAGGCAAACATGTCGTGCAGGGTATAGACCAATGGACGGCGGATATGGCGCAGCTGCGAGAAATCCACGGTTCTGCCGCCTATCCAGTGCAGATGCACTACATCGGCTTTTTCCATTTGGGCCGTGTCAAATCCCATGCCCAGCACATTCAGGGAGAAAGGCAGGTCTTTTCTTCTTTCCGGCAGCAGAATGTCAAATCCATGGGCCAGATGGCGGCGCAAGGCGTCCGTAGCCCTTCTGGCGGGTGTCCTGTGGATTTCCAGGCCGTCAATTTCTTTGCGCCTCCGGAGCAGCAGGGTGGATTTCAGGCCGGGAATATGCCGGTTCAGAGCGTCGCTCAACCGGTAAGGGGCGGAGCTGGCCGAGACGCTATGGGAGACTTGAAATATTGTTCGGCATTGAGGAGAAGCCACATAGGAAAGTATGAGGATTAGGAATCCGCCGTCAAGCCTACAAATCTGAAAGAAAAACGTTTTGGGGAAATCCAGGCTGCCAGTATTCCATGAACTGCGGCAGGCTGTTCCCAGCATGATGGCCTTTTTATTTTCATTCCGGTATGAATGGGGGAAAGCCGGATTCCGGTGACGGCATAACTGTGAGTAGGGGTGGGAGAATGTCGGCGGAGGATAGTGCGGGTGCGGAGTTTTGGAATGGAGGGATGTTTGCTTTCATGAAGGCAAAACATTCCTGATCAAATGAAAAGAGCTTGTCCAAATAACCGTCATTACATTCCGGAAACGACAGCCGAAGGGTAAAGGAATTTTCGGGATGAAGCTGTGGAATAGGACGGGAAAACAGTTCATGGTGCGTCAGATTGCCCCGTTTGGAAGCGTCGTGCAGCCCGGTTGTTCCGAATGGGGAAGCTTTACCGGATTCCTAATCCGTTTCTTTTGGAAGAAAGAAGGAGCTGCCTGCATTTTTCCAGCCATCCCTTTTTCCCGGCCCGTGGGATTCCCATGTCCCGTCTGTCCTGGAATGGAAACAAGGAGAGCTGTTCCCAGTTTTCCGCATAGGTTTCCGATCCGTCGAGGGTGGTGATACCCCTCAGTTTGCATAGGATGGAAAAGATGCTCTGGTCATACCGGTTTTCCACAAAACCCGGCAGGTTGGGGGAGGCGGAAGGAGTGTTGTCCGCAAGATGCAGATGGTCGTAAAAGACATGGAGCCAATCCCGGATCAGGCTTTCCGTGAGCGGGTTTTTTTTCAGGAAAACATGGCCGCCCGCAATTTGCTGGGTATGCGTGATATGCCCGTCTTCTTGGGAAACGCCGAAGTGGCGGAAGATATCTCCTTTGGTCCATTTGTATTCCGGCTGTCCGTTGGTGAAAACCAGCATGCCGCAGCTGTCGCGGTCCAGCATATTTACGTATTCCCGGAAGCGATCCGTTCCGTTGGCGTTGATATGGCAACCTGCATCCAGATAAAGGAGGCGGTCGCCTTCCTCCATTTCTTGGAGGACATGGTGGATGGCCCAGGGTTTCCAGGACCAGTATCCGAATCCCCGGCAGGACGGCGTCAGGTACCGGCCCATGCGGCTGGTGAATTCTGCGGAAAGGTCGTGTTCCGTGAAGAGCGTGATCTCATCAAAAAAATCCAGCGCTTCCGCCTGCCTGCCCAGCCGCTCCAGGGCGGCCGACATGCGGGAGTCTGCAAATGAGAGAAAACGGTTCATTGATCCGGAATGGGAGGATAAGGCAATTTACAGGGAAGGCGGCGATGTGTCAAACGGCTCTTCCAGAGAAGTGTTTTCTTTTTGAAACCCATTGGGGCAGACTTGGGAAAAATGTTCCGCAAGCATTTTTTTGCAGGAGTAATAACGTCCTTTTTGTCCGGGAAGCAGGGAGCAGGCTGCCAGCAGAATGCGCCCCCAGCCGTTGGGGACCGGTTCCGCCGAGTTCAACAGGTCCGCCAGTTGCCTGTCCCGTCCCGATAGAGCGGAGAGGAAACGTTTTCCTTCCGCCTTCTGATAGAACAGGCTCCACCAGTCCAGCGCGGAACGTTGCTGGACAGCGGTCATCTGATGGAAAAGGGGATGCTTGGAAACAAAAAAAGGCCTGATTTTCCGGACGCCGTAAGCGAACAGGCCTTCATTCTGCCATCCTTGTTTCTGCCAGTAGTCCACAATGTACAGCAACCGCTGGAATTCCTGCACGCATTTGGAGTAGGTGGGAATGTTGCAGCGGCGGGAGAGGGAGCCGTTGCGCATAAGGCGGTAGTAATACAGGCAGTCGGGAATGAACAGGAGACGGGAGGCATGGGGAACGGCCATCAGCCGGAAGGTTTCATCCTCCGCGCCGGATTTCAGATGTACGTTGAAGCGGAGGCGGTGGGCGTCCAGCATGCTTTTCCGGAACAGTTTGCTCCACACGCAGATATCCATTTTCCCCCAGATGGAATCCCGGAAGAAGCTGGCCGGAGAGGCGTTCTCTTCAAAATGCCGGGAGGGTGATCTTCTTTTGGCTTCGATAAGCCGGTCTGACGAGTCTTCAAAAACATGGTTGCCGCATTCCACGATGTCTGCGTCATATTCCAGAGCCGCCGAAAAAAGGCGGGAATACATTTCCGGATCCATGTAGTCGTCCGGATCCGCAAAACCGACATAAAGGCCGCGGGCGGCATCCAGCCCTGCATTCCTTGCTGCGGAGACGCCCGCGTTCCGCTGGTTCAGAAGGATGATTCTGCTGTCCTTTTCTTTCCAGCGCAGCAGATGTGTCCAGGTCTCATCCGTGGAGCCGTCATTGATGCAGATAATTTCTATGTTCCGGAGAGTCTGGCGTACCAGGCTCTCCAGGCAGCTGTCCACGTAAGCGGCTACATTGTAGCAGGGAACAATGATGGAAACATCGGGGATCATAGGGGTGGGAATGTGTGTAACGGATTTACAATCCGTGGTCAATGATAATTTTTGCAAGACAGGTCTTACCGAAATTTTTTAACGTTGCCAGTATGAAAAGAGGATTTGAGGGGCGCACCCTCCGCAGGCTGCGCGGGGATTGCGGCCCAATGGTTTTCCGCATGGAACAGTCAGGGTTTGGAGTGTCCGGATTGTAAATTCGTTGAAAATTGGGAGCCGGGGAACGCCTCAAATGGCAGTTGCCTAGGGACGGGTGGATGTGGTACAAAAGGCCGTACAACTTTTTTATTGATTCTTTTCTTATGATTATTGTCACGGGTGGGGCCGGGTTTATCGGCTCAAACATTGTCGCCGCTCTGGAAAAAGCCGGTAAAAAGGATCTTGTGGTGGTGGACGAGCTGGGCTCTTCCGGCAAGTGGAGGAACATTGCCAAGAGAGAGCTGTGCGCCGTGGTTTCTCCGGAAGGCATGCTTGATTATATGAAGGCGCATGCGGATGAGGTGGAGGCGGTCATTCACATGGGGGCCATTTCCGCCACCACGGAGACGGACGCCGATTTGATTATCCGGACGAATTTCACGCTGAGCTGGCATTTGTGGGAGTTTTGTTCCCTGTACGGCAAACGGTTTATTTACGCCTCCTCCGCGGCCACGTACGGGGACGGTTCCATGGGGTTTGACGATGACGCCTCCCTGGAGCACGTCAACGCGCTGCGCCCCCTGAACGCATACGGCTGGAGCAAGGCCCTGTTTGACCGCAAGGTGGCCCGGGAAGTGAAAGAAGGGCGTCCGGTTCCCCCCCAATACGCCGGGCTTAAATTTTTCAACGTGTACGGCCCTAATGAATACCATAAGGGCGGGCAGAAAAGCGTGGTGGCCCATATATTCCCCCAAGTGAAGGCCAATGAAACGGTGAAGCTGTTCAAATCTTACCATCCCGACTACCGTGACGGATGGCAGCTCCGGGATTTCGTGTGGGTGGGCGACTGCGTGGACGTGGTGCTTTGGCTGCTGGAGCATCCGGAGGTGAGCGGCCTGTTCAACGTAGGTTCCGGGAAAGCACGCTCTTTCCACGATCTGGCGAAGGCGGCATTCCATGCGCTGGGCCTCCAGGAAAAGATTGCCTACCGGGAGATGCCTGAAGAGCTCAGGGGGAAATATCAGTATTATACGCAGGCGGACCTTTCCAGGCTGCGGGCTGCCGGTTACGCAGCGCCCATGACTTCCCTGGAGGATGGCGTGCGCCGGTACGTGCAGGAGTATCTGGACAGGGAAGACAGTTACGTTTAACCCGCATTCCTTTTTTCTCCCATGCCCGCACAGCGCATTCTGATCATCAAGCATGGAGCCCTTGGCGATGTGGTGCTCGCCATGGGGACGATGAAGCGGCTCCGCGAACTTCATCCGGAGGCGCATATCACCCTGATGACCATGGGAATGTTTGTTCCCATGGCGGAGCAGCTCGGAGTGTTTGACGATTTTATTGTGGATAATCGCCTGCCTTACTGGAAGCTGGGCGCCACCTGGAGGGCCGTCCGTTCCATTGTGAGAGGGAATTTTGACGTGGTGTACGATCTTCAGGAATCTTCCCGCACCAGGAAACGCTATTATCCCGCCGTGCGCTTCCTGCTGAACCATGACATGGACTGGGTGGCCTGCAATTCCGGAGAACGGCGCAAATTGCTGAAAAAGAAATCCTTCCGGTGGGGGAAGGTGGAACGGGAGCCGTTCCGTTTGGAACGCGTCCTGACGGATCTTTCTTTCATGCACGGGGAGGGGCTGCATTTTGACGAGCTTCCGGAACGCTATGTGATGATGATTCCGGGCTGTTCCCCCAACCATCCCTACAAGCGCTGGCCCGTGGAGAATTTCTGTGCCCTGGCGAAACGCCTGGCGGCGCGGGGCGTGTCCTCCGTTGTCATCGGCACCCGGGCGGAGGCTGCGGAAGTGGAGGCCATTGCCGCCAGCTCTCCCCTGGCTGTCAGTTTTCTGGGCAAGTCTTCCCTGATGGATATTCCCCAGATGGCTTTGCGTTCCCTGGCTTGTGTAGGCAATGATACGGGGCCTACACATATGTGTGCCTATGCCGGGGTGCCCGTGACCGCCATTTTCTGCCACCGGACGCGCAATTCCGCCATTACTGCCCGGTGCATTTCCAACCTGGTTTCCCCCGGCGCCATTGAGGAAATTACAGTGGACCAGGTATGGTCCGCGCTGGAGCCCTTTCTGCCGCCGCAGGAAGGATTTGAACAAATAAGGGCGGCAGATTCTCCGCATGGCTCATGACGGCTCCCGTGAACATTTCCGTGCTGGTTCCGGTTTACAATGTGGAGCCGTACCTGGCCCAGTGCCTGGAAAGCATTTGCTCACAGACGCTCCGTGAGCTGGAAATAGTTTGCGTGGATGACGCTTCCACGGACGGTTCCCTGTCCATTCTGCGGGAATTCGCGGAGCGGGACCCGCGGGTGAAGGTCGTGCAGGCTCCGGAAAACGGCGGCTTATCCCGCTCCCGGAATCTGGCGATGAGCCATGCTGTGGGAGAATATCTGTTTCTGGTGGATTCCGACGACTGGCTGGAAACGGATTTGCTGGAGGAGATGTACCGCCGTGCGAAGGCGCTGGATGCCGACAGGCTGGCATGCGGGTTCCGGTATTATTACGAGTCTGCCCCCGACCGGGAGGATCGGTTTCTGCCGGAGGACATGGCCCCTCCGGAAAAAGGGTGGCTTCCCTGCACTCCGGAGACCATTGGGAAAATACATCATGGAGCGGGCGGCATGATGATCAGGCGTTCCATTGTGGAAAAGCATGGCATCCGGTTCCCCGAGGGCGTTGCCTGTGAAGACCTGTATTTCCATTACGCCGTTTTTCCATGGTGCAGGAGGGTTTGCGTCGTCAGCAGGGCGGCTTACGTTTACCGCAAGCGGGCCGGATCCATTACCAGCGGTTTTGCGTCCGGCAGTTCCCTCCAGTCGCTGGATTACCTGACGGTGGCGGAACTGGTGCTGAAGGAATGGAAAGAAGCCGGGATTCTTGAGGAATACAGGACGGCATTTTTGAAAATGCTGGTAATGGGCGTGAGGAACATCCGCAAATATGCCCCTCATGCCGTCCAAAAGGAGGTTACCCGGAAGGTGACTGATATGCTCCGTCAGGAAAATCTGTACCGTCCCGCAGAGGATGATGCCTGCCTGTCCCGCCGGGAAGGAAAATTGCTGAAAGCCTGGATGGGCGGAAAATCCGGCTTGGACTTTTCCTATTACTGGAAGAAAATGCGCAAGGCGGGAGCCCGGTTGCTGCGCCTCTGACATCACCCGAATGAATAATCCGATGAAAAAGAATGAATTTGCCGTCGTCTTGGCCAGTGACAACAGGGGCATTCTGCCTTTGAGCGTTACTGTCTTTTCTTTGCTGAATACTGCCGGTCCGGAGACTTTTTACAAAATTTACGTTCTTTCCGACGGCATTGACGGAGAGAACCGGGCGAGCGTGGAGCGGCTGGCCGCTCCGTTCGATTGCCGTCTGGAGTTCATAGACGTTTCCGGCATTTTGGAAGAGCACGACTTCCCCCATACGGAACAATGGCCGGTGCCAGCCTGGGGACGCGTGTTCATTCCGGAATTATTGAAGGAAGAGCGGGGCAATATTCTGTATCTGGACATTGACGTTCTGGTTTGCCGGGATTTGACGGAACTGTTCCGGACGAATATGGACGGAAAAGCAGTAGGGGTGGTGTTTGAGAATTTTTCCAGACCCGGTTCCCATTTTAACGAACGTCTTGAGATGCCGCTGACCTGCACGGGATATTTCAATTCCGGCGTGCTGCTGATGAATGTGGATGTTTTCCGGGAGAGGAATCTGGTCAGGGCTGTGCTGGATTATGCCGTCACTCACCGGGACAGGCTGACGTGTCCGGACCAGGATGCCTTGAACGGAGCCCTGTGCGAGCTGACTGTGCCGCTGCACCCGCGCTGGAACTGGCATGACGGCTTGACGCGCCGCATTTTGAAAAACGATCCCCGGGAACAGTTCTGGCGCGGCGTCACGCCGCGCCAGGCGGTGGAAGCGGCTTTGGAACCGGGCATTCTTCATTACCAGGGAGTGCACAAGCCCTGGCGATATAATTGGCGTTATGAAGGGGAACGTTACGAACGGGTTATGCGTGAAGCCGGGCTGCTGCGCGGTCCGCTGCCCGGAAGAACGCTCCCGGCCGTCTTGAAAAAGCACCTTTACCGGCCTGTTTACCGGATGACGGCCAGAAAGATTTTAAGGCTGAAGGAAGGGTTTGATAACCGGATCCTTTGAAACTATGGAACCCGGCCGTTCTTTTCCGTTTTCCTTATGGATTGCCGCCGGCGTGGAGCGGAGGGGGAGGGAACCGGGAAGGAAGGGACTGCATTTTTAACGGGAGGAATGGGTCAATGCAGTTCCAGCAGATAGATTTCCGGCGGGCAGTTGAAGCGGAGGGGGAGTGTGCTTGTCCCCAGCCCCTTGGTGATCAGGTAGGTATTGCCGCCGGAGATATGCCAGGGATAGGTGTAGGGTAGGGCATGGTCCGGGCTGGCTTCAAACCGCAGGAGGCCGAAAGGAAGGCAAACCTGGCCACCGTGGGTGTGCCCGCTGATGACGATGTCCACGTCTCCATGGGAAAGTATGTGGTCCGTTTCCGGACGGTGGGAAAGCAGGAAATGGGGGATGTCCGGCGACTGGCGTTTGGGCAGCCGTTTTCTGACATTGCGCGTCGTATCCAATATTCCGGAAAGCTGGAGCTGCCTTCCGTCCTTGAACGTGACAAGAGAGCTCTGGTCTTCCAGCACGGTGATTCCCGCCTGTTTCAGTTCCCTGCTCCAGTTGTTCCAGCCGAAGGTGAAATCATGGTTTCCCTGGATAGCGAAGACCCCGCAGGGAGCCGTCAGGCCTTTCAGCAGCCGGGCGGCCGTAGCGGGATCCATGCTGGCGTTTTCGCTGCTTCCCCGGGCATAGTCTCCAACCAGCAGAATCAGGTCCGGCCGGAGCCGCATGATCCTCTGAACATAGCGCAGGGCCCTCACTTCATCAAACGCGGTGGGCATCAGGTGCAAATCGCCGGCAATAACGACTTTAACGGGTGTTCCCTTCCCTTTCCACTGGGGGACACGATAGTCCACTTTCCTGACAAACAGAAGATTGGGTTCTACCAGGTACGCCCAGGTCATGCCGGCTACGCCGAGCGCGCAGAGGCTCAGCAGGAGAATGCCGAAAAACCGGAGTATTTTGACGGAAAAGGGCATGAAAAGGATACAGCTTGGCAGAGATTATAATTACAGATAACCCCGGGCGAGCGATTTATGCGTCTTGCCATTTTGGGAAAGGCGTCTCCTTGGGAGATTTTCGCAAATTTGATTGACGGGCGCCCGCATGGTATGCTTTTATGCTCCAAGATATTTCCATATCCTTTATCACCCATCATTTAACCACGCATATGAAGAAGATTACCGTTATGGCTCTTGCCGCTTTTGCGGCGAGCATCATGGCTTCCTGCTGCTGCCAGGATCAGGGTGCTCCGCCCCTGACCCCCCTGCCCAAGTTCAATGACCTGAACCAGCCCGCCGTGGATGTGGCTCCGGTGGTCATGAAGTCCAAGAAGTAATCCTCTTCCGGGATTAAGTACGACTTTTCAAGCCGCACTTGGTGATTGTCCAGGTGCGGCTTTTTCTATAAAAACACGGCAGTGCATATGGAAGATTGGAAACATTGTCCCCAATTCGCGCCTTTGGCGGATCTGATCCGCAGCCACGGCAGTTTTGCGGTAATTGCGCATGTTCACCCGGACGGCGACGCTATCGGCTCCACGCTGGCTTTGGGGGAAGCCCTGAAGCAAATGGGAAAGAAGGTGGTGATGATGAACGAGGACGGGGTGCCTTCCAATCTGGCCTTTATGCCGGGTGTGGAAAATATTATTCCCACGCCTGATGAGCCGGTGGATGTGGAAGTAGCCATTTCCGTGGATAACGGCGCGCTCAAGAGACTGGGAGAACGCAGCCTGGAGGCTTTGGCGGGAGTGAAGGTGTGGGCGAACATCGACCACCATCGGACGAACGAGCTGTTTGGAGACGTTCAGTGCGTTTTGCCGGACGAATGCGCCACGGGGGCGGTTTTATATTACTTTTTCAAGTATCTGGGCGTTCCCGTCACTCCGGTGATGCGAGACGCCCTTTACGTGGCCGTCAGCACGGATACGGGGTCTTTCCAATATCAGATGACGACGGCGGCCGTCATGGAACTGGCTGCGGATTTGATCCGGATGGGCGTTGACGTCCAGGACATCAACCGCCAGCTTTATCAGGAAAAGCCGTGGGTGAAAATGCAGTTGATGCGTGAGGCGCTGAACGGAATGAAGCTGACGCCGGACGGCAGGATTTGCACGTTTTGCCTGACGAATGAGGCAAAAGCCCGGATTGGAAGCCGTCCGGAAGATACGGAAGGCCTGATTGACCTTCTGCGTTCCGTGCAGGGAGTCTGGCTGGCCGCTTATCTGGAAGAAACGGAGGACGATCCCCGCATCCGTATTTCCCTGAGATCCAAGACGCCTGAAATATCCGTCGCGGAGCTGGCCTCCCGTTTCGGCGGAGGCGGCCATTCCATGGCCGCCGGAGTGCGTATCCGGGGGCCTATTGAAGAAGTGCGCCTTACTATCCTGAAGGCCATGCGGGAAGAAGTGGAACGCGTGATCCGACAGAAAATTTCATGAATGTTTCAGATTCCATCCAGGTTCCTTCGGGCGTCCTGTTGATTGACAAGGCGCGGGACATGACTTCCCACGATGTGGTGGCAATTGCGCGCCGTTCCCTGGGAATTAAGAAAATAGGCCATTGCGGCACGCTGGATCCCATGGCTACGGGATTGCTGATGCTGGTGGTAGGGAAGGCGACCAAGCTTCAGGACAAGTTGATGTGCGAACACAAGGAATACGCCGGAACCCTTATGCTGGGCGTGGAGACTTCCTCTCAGGATGCCATGGGAGAAATAGTGGCGGAGTATTCCGTAGACGGAGTGACGGAACAGGCCGTGCGTGAAGCGTTTGACCGGTTTGACGGAGCTTTTGAACAAATTCCTCCGATGGTTTCCGCCATCAAAAAGGACGGGGTGCCGCTGTACAAACTGGCCCGGAAAGGTCAGGAAATTGTGCGGGAGCCGCGGCCTGTGGAAGTGTTTGGCCACGGAATTTCACGCGTGGCCATTCCGGAAGTGGATTTTACCGTTCAATGTTCCAAAGGTTTTTATGTGCGATCCTATGCTTATGATATTGGAAAGGCATTGGGCTGCGGAGCGCATTTGAGCGCCCTCCGGCGCACCAGGTCCGGTTCTTTTACGCTGGACCGCGCCATTACGGTGGACACCCTGAAAACCGCGCCCAGGGAGGAACTGTTCCGGGCCATGCTTTCCCTGAAGGAGCTGGCGGATATTCTGATTGCCGGGTAGCATATGGTCATTTACCGGGAATTCAAGGGATTGAAAAGCCTTGCCGCCCCCGTACACTGGGCCATGGGGATGTTTGACGGGGTGCATCTGGGACATGCCGGAGTGATTGCCGCGGCGGTGAAAGGGGCTGCTCTTGACGGAGGAATTCCCGCCGTGCTGACATTCCGCACCCATCCGCTGGCCCGGGTGAGGCCGGAAAGCGTGCCGCCCGCCATCATGGGGGAAGATGCTGAAAAATTTGCCTTGATGGAAGAGCTGGGAGTGAAGGCGGTGCTGTCGCTGGAATTTTCTTCCAGGCTGGCGTCCATGAGCCCGGAAGAGTTTATTGGGGAACTTTGTTCCTCCTGCCGGGTGGCTCAGATTGCCGTGGGAGAGGACTGGCATTTTGGCCGCGGCAGGGCAGGGAATGTAGAAACCCTGCGCCTGCTGTCCTGCCGCTACGGGTTCCGGGTGACGGCCGTTCCTTCTATTCTGCAGGACGGGGAGCGCATAAGCAGCACCCGGATTCGCGAAGCCGTGCGCGCGGCGGATTTTTTACAGGCTTCCGGCATGCTTGGACGTCCCTACCGCTGGAAGGGCCCGGTGATTCACGGGCGCCAACTGGGGCGCCTGCTGGACTACCCCACGGCCAATATAAGACCCGGTTGCGGGTTACAGCCTCCCCATGGCGTTTACGCCGTGCGCGCCCGGGTGGCCGGCAAAAAATACGGAGGCGTAGCCAATCTGGGGGTGCGCCCCACCGTGGAAGGTGAGACGGGGGGACTTTTGCTGGAAACGCATTTATTCGGCCACCCGGGGGATATTTACGGGCGGGAGATGGAAGTGGAACCGGTCCGTTTCCTAAGGCCGGAAATCAAATTCCCCTCTTTGGAAGAATTGAAAAGCCAGCTTGCCCGGGATGCCGCCCATGCCGCGGAAGCGCTGGAGGAGGGGGAGTAAGACACAGAAAACCGTAAAATGGAGGATGACGGCTTGACCGGAGGGGCGATCGGGGGTTTGTTGTTCGAACGTCATGTTGGTTGAGCAGTTAAAATCAAAAATTCATCGCGCCATGATTACCCGTGGCGATGTTCAATATGAAGGCAGTATTGAAATTCCTGCCGATTTGATGGCCGCCGTGGATTTGTGGCCCGGGGAAAAAGTTCTCGTGGCGTCCGTCACGTCCGGGAACCGTCTGGAAACATATGCTCTCCAGGGGCCTGCCGGCACGGGGAACATCATCATGAACGGCGGTGCGGCCCATTTAATCAAGACGGGCGAACGGGTGGTCATTATGAGTTTTGCCTTGTCGGACAAGCCCATCATCCCCAAGAAAATCGTCTGCAACGAGCATAACGAAATCATTTCCTAGACTTTACAAACCGTTCGAATTCACACATACTCCCCGCGCTCATGAACCTTTTTTTAGCAGATTCACTCAATATCAGCATTCAGTTACTTTTTGCCGTTTTGGTGATTGTATCACTTCTCCTTCTGGGCGTAGTGCTTATGCAGAGGCCCAAGCAGGAAGGGCTGGGAGCTGCCTTTGGCGCAGCCATTACGGACCAGGCCTTTGGCGCCCGGACGACGGATGTGCTGAAAAAAGCCACGGTGTACTTCGGAACCGCGTTCATGGTTCTTTGCCTGGGGCTGGGCATGCTGATCAACCGGCAGCACGTTAAGAGTTCGGAAAGCCTGTTGAGCCCGGAAATGATGAAGGCTGCCGCCAGGCAGGAAGCTTCCATTCCCGCCAAGACGTCGGAAGAACTCCAGCAGGAGGAGCTGCGCAGGCGCGCCGCTGAGGCGGAAGCCGCTTCTTCTCAGGCTCCGGTCCCTGCTTCCGCAGAAACCCCTGTCCCCTCCAACTAAAGGAGTATTCTTTTTAACACCCCGGCTGCCGGAAGGCGCCGGGGTGTTTGTGCACCGGGGTTATTCCGTCTGCTGCCATTCCGGGAACAGGCTTTGAAATAGGCGGCGCCGGTTGTTTTCCGCTTGCCCTGAACTGTAATTGCGCTACTCTTGGCAAAGTATGAAGACACCTTTTTTGAACCGTAAGTCCAAGGGATTCACGTTGATTGAATTGCTTGTGGTGATTGCCATTATCCTGACGCTGGCCGGCATCGCCATGACGGTGGTGAACGGCGTGATGGAAAAATCCAAGGTTACCACGGCGCGAAGCGACTGCAACGGTCTGCAGACGGCTGTGGAAAATTACATGCTGGACAACGGCCGCGTTCCCGTGGCCTGGAGCAGCCGGGAAATGACCAAGCAGGCCCACAAGGACGGACAGTATTACGTGACAACCGCCGTGGACGACGATAGCCGCATCATGAGCATCCTGACCAATTATATGGACCGGGCGGATGAGGACAGAAAGCTGAATCCCAAGAAAACGGCTTATTTCAATACGACGACTACGGATGTGGAAGGCGCTCCCGGCCTGTTTTTTGAAAGCCGCGGCCGTGTGGGCCTGATGGATCCTTGGGAATCTCCCTATTACATCATTTTGAATGCCAACCCTGACGACCGTACTCCCCGTGTTCAGGTAGGTTCCCGGATGGTGACCAAGAACGTGGCCGTTTACAGCACCGGCAAGGACAAGCAGGGCAGCACGGCGGACGGCCATATCAACAATCCGGAATTGACGGAAGACAATGTGACTTCCTGGTAATGCATGACGGCGCCTCTTGTCGGGAGGCGCGGCCGCTTCATTTTGCGGGGCTTCCGGCTTATGGCCGTGAGGCCCCGCGGTATATTCAGGCATAAAGCCCGCAAACCGTATTTTTTTCTTTTCAACTTCTCTCAAAAACCTCTCAATAAGCCCCAGACATGAACTGGTTCAAAACAGACGACATACGCATTCAAGACATTGAGCCCCTGATTTCTCCCGCCATTTTAATCAAGGATTATCCGGCAACCACCGAAATCGCCAAAATGGTGGCTACGACCCGCAAGAATGCGGAGAACATCATTTCCGGCCACGACGACCGCCTGCTGGTGGTGGTGGGGCCATGCTCCATCCATGATCCCCAGGCTGCCGTGGACTATGCCTCCCGCCTGAAAGAACAAATGGCGCGCTTTGAAAAGGATCTGGTGATCATCATGCGCGTGTATTTTGAAAAGCCCCGCACCACCGTGGGCTGGAAGGGCCTCATCAACGACCCGTTCATGAACCATACCTTTGACATCAACCGCGGTCTCCATATGGCCCGCGGGCTGCTGCTGCGCCTGGGGGATATGGGAGTGCCCGCAGCTACCGAGTTCCTGGACACCATCACGCCGCAGTACATTGCGGACCTGATCACGTGGGGCGCCATCGGCGCGCGCACCACGGAAAGCCAGGTACACCGTGAACTGGCTTCCGGGCTTTCCATGCCTGTGGGATTCAAGAATGGCACCAGCGGCAGCCTGCAAATCGCTGTAGACGCCATTGTTTCCTCCTCCTGCCCTCACTGCTTCCTTTCCGTGACCAAGCAGGGAGTTTCTGCCATTGTTTCCACTACGGGCAATAAATCCTGCCACCTGATCCTGCGCGGTTCCTCCCTGGGGCCGAACTTTGATGAAGATCATGTAAAAGAAGCGGAAGAAGCCTTGCAGAAGGCCGGCATCAACAACCGCATCATGATAGACTGTTCCCATGGAAACAGTTGCAAGGATTATCGCAAACAGCCGGCTGTGGCCGCCAATATCGCGGAACAGATATCCAGCGGGTCCGAACAGGTTGTTGCCGTGATGATTGAAAGCAACATTGTGGAAGGGGCCCAGCCGTTGAGTTCCGACCTGGTGTACGGCAAGAGCATCACGGACCAGTGCATTGGGTGGGAGACGACTGTGGAAGTGCTGGAAACCCTTGCCGACGCTGTCCGCAAACGCCGTGCCAAACGGCAGGAAGCGTAAGCGTGCCCATATTCCGGAGGATTATTAACGGAGTTGGAGGCTGGCGAGACTGCCGGAGACTGCAGGTCTTATCCTGCATATCCGGCTGATTTTATGGCTCTTCGGTGTTTTTGCCGAAGAGTCAATGATCGTCCCCCCACAGATAAGAATAGCGTTCGGAAATCGTTTTGCCGCGGTTGTCCTTCAGGACGAGCTTCCATGCGAGGACTTCCCCTTTTTCTCTGGCCTCATCCCCGATGAATTCGAAAACGGAGTTTTGCGTGCCGCCTTTTCTCCCGGCCGGATAGGAAATGGATTTTGTCAGGACGGTTGAACCTGTCTTTCCCTGGCGGTACATCATGACCAGGGTTGCCGCCTGTTCCGGATTGGCATCGTTCCATGTGACGAAGTAGTATTGACCCAGACGCTGAAGGCGCTGTTGCTGGGAGACGGCGCCATGCAGCAGATAGGTGGCCTGGGTGCGGTGCATGCCTACGTCTTCCGCAGGAACCACCGTGGTTTTTAAGGGCACCTCCCGAACGTGTTCAATCCGGGAAACCTGCTCCGCGCAGGAAAACAGGACCGGCAGCAGGGCGGCGCAGAGAGGAGCAGGAAATTTCATGAATCCATTCAATACATATCCGACTGGGGAGTCAACCCAAAGGTAGGGAAGCATTCAGCATGGAATGCAGTATGGAGACGGAAAGGATGCGGATATTTCAGCAGGGAAATTGTTCCGCCGCCGAACCTTGCAGACTGGTTTTATTTCCATCAAGGGGCAGGACACCGGGAATGGAATCCTCCGGAAAAGCGGAAGATGTTGGGCAAGCGGGCCGTTCCAGGTCATCCGGGGATTGATGTCGCCATTATCCCGTTAATACAATGGTACGACCAGGGTGGAACCAAGAGCCAGCCAGCAGGGCAGTGTGAGGAAAGAAGCCACCGTCGTTGTCAGCAGGATTTGAGTGCCCAGGTCCGGATGGCCTCCGAAACGTTTGGCCAGAATGACCGGAATGACGGCGGAGGGAATGGCTGCCTGGATGATGATGACGCGCTTGATATAATCATCCACCGGAAGGAAATAAGCCATCAGGAGCAGCAGTGCAGGGGCCAGCCCCAGCCGCGTCAGCAGGCCGCAGATGATGGGTTTGGGTTCCCACTTCATGTTATGCCATAAATCCCGCATGGAACATCCGAACAGGATCAGGCACAGGGGCGTGGCGCAGTTGCCGATCATTTCAAAAGTCTTCATCAGGGGCGGTTGGGCCACATAGGTTCCCAGGCCGGACCAGGCGAGCGCCAGACCCACGATGACGGCCAGCAGGGGCCCGCGGAAAAAGACGCCCATGTTCAGGTTGCCCGGACCGCCTGCGATAATGATAACGCCGATGCTCCAGACGACCAGTTCACACCCTACATTGTGGACGAAAAGGACGCCCAGCGTGGGGTCGTTGCCGGCGGTAAACAGCATCTGGATGATGGGAATGACGAAAAAAGCGTAGTTCTGCACTCCCGCCGTCAGGGTGAACGTACGCAGGCCCGTGCCGATGCGCATGCGCAGCAGTTTAGCGACCAGCCATGCAGCTGCGATGCCCAGCAGAAGTTCCAGGGCCCCGGCTGAAATGGCCTGGAGGGAAAAGGAAACGCTGCTGAGCGTCTCATTTCCGGAGAGCACCATGTACTTCATGATACTGTGGAAGACGAGGCAGGGATAGGCCACATCCATCGCGATGCGCATGATGGGCGCGTCGTGGTCTGCCTGGATGACTTGCTTGTGGCGCAGATAGAAACCCGTGGCAAAGAAAAGATAAACGGGAATGGTGGAGAGAAAGGAGGTGAGGATGACGGCGCCGGTATCCATGGCAGCAGAGGCTTTTTTGCGTTAAATGAGTGTATAAAAAACAGGAATTTATTTCCTGTCCCAGGATAGGATCAGGTTAATAGGCTTATAGAAGGTAATTCTACAATTTTATTTGCATAGGTATTTTGTGTGTGATTTATCAAGTGTGTATTTTTCCTGAAAATCCTGAATGAGTTTATAAAATTGAGAATAATATTCTTTTAAAGAAAAATCGGGCTGTTTTTCTTTAACGTAAGATGCTGCCCGAGATAAAGCTACCCATCCTTCTTTGTTGTGTATTTCAAATGCCTCCTTAAGTAATCTATGAACAGACTCAGGGATTTTTTTCCGTTTTTCTGATCCAGATTGAGAAGGTTTATTTTGTAGTTTATTATCTGTTTTAGAGTCAGCAGTTTTTAATAAAATAAATTTATTGCAGCTTTTTTTGAAAGCCTCTGGAGTTTTCTTCTCTCCGATACCGATTACATAAATACCATGTTCCCTGACATATATGGAAACGGGAGTGAAATCGCAGTCGCTCGAAACAATGGCAAGGGCATCGTAAGATGATTGATACAATAAATCCAAGGCGTCAATAGTCAACGCCATATCCGTTGAGTTTTTTTTGGGAGTATAATTAAATTGCTGCTGCGCTTTTATCCCAAACCGGTTTAGCGAGTCTTTCCAGTTTTTTAAACTTTCCTTGCTCCAGTCGCCGTAGGCTCTTTGAATCACGATACGGCCATATGCAGATATTTTCTGAATGACGCTTTCAAGCTTATCCAGAGCAATATTTTCAGCATCAATTAGAAGGGCCAGTTTTTGAAATTTTTCCATTATGTTTTCCTTATCCAAGTGAGGAGTATCTTCTAATTATTTCTCAATGGACAGGAATAATGTCAATTCCTTTATGCTGGGAAAAACCTTTGAGGGGTTGGCTTTTTTCAATCCGCTGACATCCGCGGTCGTTGCCCAGGCGGCGGACAGGCAGGTCACTCCCGCTTTGTTGCAGGCGGTCACATCCGAAACCGCATCCCCGATATAGTAAAATTCATCTTTGTTCAAGCGGAAGTCATGCAGAAGTTCTTCAATGGCTTCCGCCTTGTTTGGTTTGTCTTCCGTTCCGGTCTTGATGGAACAGAACAAATTCCGCATGCCGAATTGCTCAAGCGTGATGCGGCAGCTTTTGTATCCCTTCCCGGTAATCAGGGCGACAAGCACGCCAGCCTTTTGCAAGGTTTTTATCAATTCACGTATACCTTCATATGGAGACGGGCATGATTGATGCATTTCTTCATAAACCGGGTAGAAATCATGGAGAGCTTCCCGCCATTTTTCTCCAGCAACTTTCTTGATCATTCCTACTTCATTCAGGCCGAAAGTCTGCGTGATTTCCCGTTCGCTCAGCGTGTGTCCGGCATAGGGAGAAACTGCTTTTTCAAATGCCCTGATGCACATGGGGACCGTGTCCCCAATGGTTCCGTCCAGATCAAAAGCGATCAGCTTGATCATTGTTCCCGACTTCCGTTGATTTTACGAATAACCTTGCAGGGGTTCCCCGCCGCCAGGCTGTCGGGAGGAATATTTTTGGTGACCACGCTGCCGGCTCCGATGACGCTTCCTTTTCCGATGGTAATGCCGGGCAGGATAATGACGCCGCCGCCAATCCAGCAACCGTCTTCTATCGTTACGGGAAGAGCGTAGGTATGGCGGATGTATTCAATTCCTTCATCCGTTTCCACGGGAGTGAGGCGTTCATTCAGCTCAATGGGGTGTGTAGCGGTGTAAATCTGTACGTTGGGGGCGATCAGCACATTGTTGCCGATGGTGATCCTGTTGCAGTCCACGAACGTGCAGCCCGTATTGACGGTGACGTTGTTCCCGATATGGATGTTGCGGCCGTAATCGCAGATGAAGGAATGGCCGATGGAGACCTTGGTGCCGACGCTGCCCAGCATTTCCTTGAGCACCTGGCGCTTTTCCTCCTTATGGTCGTAAGGGAGGGAATTGTATTTCATCAGGAGCCGGTGCGTCTTGTTTTTGAATTCCAGAAACACCTTGTCATGGCAGTCGTACCATTCGCCCGCCATGCATTTTTCCAGTTCAGTCATTATTTTCTCCTTTCTTGATTTTTGTTACCGGAGAGGAGGAGCGGAGGCACCCTGCTGAACGGCCGTCAACAGGGTGCGGAAGCTTTACTCCCACTCAATGGAAGCCGGGGGCTTGGTGGAAATGTCGTAAAGGACGCGGTTGATGCCCTTTACTTCATTGAGGATGCGGTTGCTGGTTTCCCTCAGCAGGGCCGGGGGGAGTTCCACCCAGTCCGCCGTCATGGCGTCTTCCGACACGATGGCGCGCAGGTTGGTAGCCCATTCATAGGAGCGTTCGTCCCCCTTCACTCCCACCGTTTTTACGGGGATGAGGCCGGCATAGGCCTGCCAGACTTTGTCGTACCAGCCGTATTTTTTCAGATTGCCGATGAAAATGGCATCGCATTCCCGGATGATGTCCAGGCGTTCTTTGGTGACTACGCCGGGGCAGCGCACGGCCAGGCCGGGGCCGGGGAAGGGGTGGCGCCACAGAATGTCATGCGGGATGCCCATGGAGGCGCCCAGTTCCCGCACCTCGTCCTTGAACAGTTCCGCCAGGGGTTCCAGTACTTTCCCCTGCGCCTGGAGTTCCAGCACGCGTTCCACGCGATTGTGGTGGGTCTTGATGACGGAGGCCTTGGATTTGGCGTTGGAGGCGCTTTCGATCACGTCCGGGTACAGGGTGCCCTGGGCGAGCATTTCCGCGTCTCCCACGGCATCCCAGAAAACGTCGATGAACAGGCCTCCGATAATACGGCGTTTCTTTTCCGGATCGCTTTCTCCGTCCAGAGCCGCCAGGAAGCGTTCGGAGGCATCCACCGTTTCAATTTCCACGTTCATACGGGCGAAATTGGCCCGCACTTCCTCTGCCTCGTTTTTGCGGAGCAGACCGTTATCCACAAAGATGGCGCGCATGTTCACGCCCGCCTCATGCAACAGAACGGCCAGAACGGTGCTGTCCACGCCGCCGGAGACGCCGCAGACCACCTGCCTGTTGCCTACGCGTTCCCGGATTTCCCGGATGAGTTCCCTTTTAAAGTCTCCGATGTTGAACTTTTTAAGATTGGCCGCACAGGAAAGGAAGTTGCGCAGGATGGTGCGCCCTTCATGGGAATGGGTCACTTCCGGATGAAATTGGATGCCGAAGGTGGTTTCTCCCCATTGGAGGGAGACGGGGACGCCTTCCGCATTGCGGGCGATTACGCGGCAGCCTTCCGCCAGATGGTCCACCGTGTCCGAATGGCTCATCCATACCTGGGAGGAAGGGGACATGTCCCGGTACAGGCCCGCGCAGGTTTCCGGCAGCAGGGCGGCGGGGCCGTATTCCCGCTTGTTGCTGGCTTTTACGGTGCCGCCGTGCTTGATGTTCAGCAGCTGCATGCCGTAGCACACGCCCAGGACGGGGACATTCAGGCTTTGGAGCCATTCAAAGTCAATGTCCGGGGCGTCCGCGTCCGTGGTGCTTTTGGGGCCGCCGGAAAGGATGACGGCGCCGGGTTCGTGAATCTGGTCCAGGTCTTCCAGCGCATACAGCTTGGCCATGTAGCCCAGTTCGCGCACGCGGCGTACGATGAGCTGGGTGTATTGGGAGCCGAAGTCAATGACGGCTACGAGGTGCTTGTCGTCCATGTGAGGGAGGAGTTAACAGGAATAATTGACGGGTTCTTCCGTGATGGTGATATCGTGGGGATGGCTTTCCTTCAGCCCGCCGGAGGTGATTTGAACGAACCGGGCCTTGTTCCGGAGTTCCTCCAGATTGTGCGCGCCCAGATAGCCCATGCCGGAGCGCAGGCCGCCCATGAGCTGGAATACCACGTCCGCCAGCATGCCTTTATACGGAACGCGCGCTTCCACGCCTTCCGCGACGAGCTTGCCGGAGCTGTTCTGACCGTAGCGGTCGCCGGAGCCGCGGCGCATGGCGCCCAGGGAGCCCATGCCGCGATACTGCTTGAAGTGGCGGCCCTGGTAATGAACCACCTTGCCGGGGCTTTCTTCCGTACCTGCCAGCAGTCCGCCCAGCATTACCAGGTCGGCGCCTGCGGCCAGGGCTTTGACAATGTCTCCGGAATAGCGAATGCCGCCGTCCGCAATGACGGTGACGCCCGCGGGACGCGCCACGGAGGCTACCTCCTGAATGGCCGTGAATTGGGGCATGCCCACGCCGGATATGACGCGGGTAGTGCAAATGGAGCCGGGGCCCACGCCCACCTTGATGGCCTGCACGCCCGCCTTGATGAGATCGGCCGCTCCTTCCGCCGTAACCACATTGCCGGCCACGATGGGACGGTCCGTCAGCTTGCGGAGGTTGGAAACCACGTCCATCACGCGGGTCGTGTGTCCTGTGGCGGCGTCAATGAACAGGGCGTCCGCTCCGGCGGAAATCAGGGCTTTGGCTCGGTCCAGATAATCGGGGCCGACACCCACGGCGGCGCCGCAGCGCAGGTGGCCGTGTTCATCCTTGGAAGCGTCTGCAAACATGGCGCGCTTCTGGATATCCGTTTCCGTGATAAGGCCGGCCAGCACGCCGTGTTCATCCACCAAAGGAAGCTTTTCAATGCGGTGGGTGTAAAGGATGTGGCGCGCTTCCTCAATGGTCGTGATGGGAGCTGCCGTAATCAGGCGGGAAAGGGGGGTCATTACGTCCTTGACCCGGACATTTTGGTAATCGTCCACGCCGCGCATGTCGCGGCCGGTGATGATGCCTTCCAGCTTGCGGTTGGCATCCACGACGGGGAAGCCGGAGTAACCTTGATCCATCATGATCTGGTGGACTTCTTCCAGCGTCATGTCCTTGTTGACCGTGACGGGGTTCGGGATGACCGCGTTTTCAAAACGCTTCACGCGGGAAACCATGGCCGCCTGGATGTCAATGGGGTTGTTGCGGTGGATGACGGCCAGGCCGCCTTCCCGCGCCAGGGCAATCGCCAGTTCCGATTCGGAAACGGTATCCATGGCCGCGGACAACACGGGGATTTTCATGTCAAAGCCGGGAACAAGCTGGGAACTGATGTCTGCATCGCCGGGAAGAATCGCGCTCAGGCGGGGCAGCAGGAGCACGTCATCAAAACTTAATCCAAGAGGGAAATCTGCCATGCGATAATCTACAGCCGGACATCCTCTAACGCAAGCCGAAACACAGGAGAATCTTATTTTTGAATGAGCGGCACAGTTCCTTTCTCTGCCCCATGCAATATTCGTGGGTGTTTCCGTTTCCCATGCATAAACTCTTCCCTCTTGAAATGGGGCTGCCGCCTGCCTATCCTGAAAAAGAAATGACGTCCATGAATGCTCCCGAACCTTACCGAGTCCTGTTTGTCTGTCTGGGCAACATCTGTCGCTCTCCTGCCGCTGAAATCATTTTCAAAAAAATGGTTGCAGAACAAGGTTTGGAACATTTGGTTGAGAGCGATTCCGCCGGAATGATCGGTTATCATCGGGGCTGCCCTCCGGATAGCCGGATGCTGACGGCACTGAAAAAATACGGATATGAGGATCCGGGACTTAAGTCGCGCCCCGTGCGGAAAGAGGATTTGGAACAATTTGACCTGATTGTGGGAATGGACCGTGAAAATCTGCGGGATTTGAAACGATTGGATAAAAAGGGACAATGGACAGGCAAAATAGTGCCCATGTGTTTTTTCACGACTCGTTTTCCGGATGAAGAAGTACCGGATCCCTATTATGGGGGACAGGAAGGCTTTGAGCATGTGGTAAAATTGCTGCAGGACGGTTGCGGCAATCTGCTGGAGCGTTTGAAGGAGCAGCTTTCCTTGTAAAATTCAGGAATGGATGCTCGGATGGGGGTAGTTTATCCTGCTTTCTTTCCGTTCGGATATGTCAGGGATGCTGAACATGTCCGAAGGCGATAGCCGTTTTTATGGATTTTGGATTTCTTTTTCAATTCAGGGAGATCATGCTTTTTCTGTTGAAGATTTCATGAATTCATGTTAAATGAAAAATTGCTGTGTTTCATGGCGTGCAGTTAAAGGCCATTTGGATATGCTGCTTCCGGAATTTTCCATATGGGCCAGAGTTTTCCATTCGGAAGTGCGCAGAGAAGAAATGTCACCATATATTGAACACGGCTAAGGCCAGGGGGCATCCCGTGTTGGACGTGTTGAAACAGGAGGTTTTGTTGTTATGGATAAGGAACGGATAAAAAATTATTGCAGTTTTTCCAAGATTGGGATGATGCAATGTTTGCGTTTCAATAGCTAATCCGATTCAAACCATGAAAGAACAATCCTTTGATAACGATGTCAATTCCCTGACGGGCATGAGCAATTCCAATAGCGGAGCTCCCTCCGCGATCGACGAACAAGCGCCAACGGACGCTTTTGAAAGAAGCTAGGACTGGGATTTTGAAGTCAGGGAGCTGGGGCCTGATGAAACGGCCGAATGCAAGGTGACCATGGGCGCCGACGATCTGGCTAACTTGACCGTGGATGGAGAAGAACGGCTGGACATCGGCCCGCGCGGACAGTACGGAGGCGGCAGCTACGAGCCGCAGACGGCTTCTTTCAGCATTGAGCCCGGAATGCATCGGGCACATGTGGACTATAGCAATATTTCCATTCCCAATGCCAATAATAACATTGCCAAATTCACCTTTGACCTGAAGGTGGAAATTACCAACCGGCAAACGGGTTCTTCTTCTTCCTATGTGCCCCCGGAGACGGAAACGGAGCCAGTGGACAACAACGACGAGGGCGATGATGATCCATGCGGAGGCTCCAGCAGTGGAAGCAGCAGTTCCAGCAATCCGTGCCCGAATGGCGACAACGGCGGAGATGAGGATGAGATTGATCCGGACAATCCATTTTCCCCGGATGACTGCATGGACAACCGGGGCGGTTCCCCCGGCGCGTCTGCCGTGCGCAGCCTGGTTTCCTCCGCCTCCGCCTATGGAAAGTTCTCTTCCGCAGGCAAACGGGCGACTGCCCAGACGCGGAAAACCAGCATGGTATGGCGCACCAGCTTCGGTTCCTTCCGCGGTATGGAAGGCGTGCCGTACGGGATGCTGGAGATCGTGGCTTATAACTTCTCTTCCAGGTTGTGGACGCCCGCAGCCCTGCAATACCTGCACCCCATGGCCAGCTGTATTTTGCCCCCTTCCGGTCGGGAGCTGGGGGCTGACATGGCATTCCAGATCCGGAACGGAGGCACCCGCGCCAACTATTACTGCTATGCCGGCGCGGCCAGTGCAGGCTCCATCGGCGGCTCGCAGAAAAGGACGGGTTCCGTTTCCATGGCGTATGCCGCGGCAGAGGGGCGTGCCGTCTCGGCTTCCGCCAGCGCGGCGGAAATGAGGGTCAGCAACGCCAGGGGCAATACAGTCATCTACGGCGGTTCTTCCGTTTCCGCTTTGGGTGCGGCCTCCGGCTACCGGACCAAGCTGGGTTCTTCTTGGACAGCTCAGGATTTTGCCAATTACCTGGACATCGTCCGAAGCGCGGATGATGTCATCCGCCAGGTCTGGAACCTGTGGGACGGTCTGGCCAATATTGAAAACGTGACGGATACGGGCTATGTGATCGCCTTTTATCTGCCCGAGCAGGTGGGGGCCAAAAACGTCTCCACCGGTCTTTACGCCGTTACGGGGACGCCTTTTAAAACCTTCACCATTGAGGGCAATACGGAAACCGGCAAGCTCACCGTCACGGAGCAGGCGGAAGGACGTGCGTCTTACGTCACCCGCTACTGGCAGGGGACGGGAGGGGCCTGGTGCATGTCCCAGGGGGAAGGGGAAGACTCTATTTTCACGATCCGTGAAAGGCAGGAGGTTTCTTCGGGGATTTGGAAACTCTTCACTACCGTGCAGCGCGGGGAAAACGGCACTCCTATTTCCCGGGTGTGCGAAACCTATGAACAGGGCCGCAGCGGCAACCTGTGCACCAGCCGTATTGAGGCTTATGGAACCGACTATGCCCGTGAAACGACTTACGCTTATAACGCCGTGGGCAAACTGATCCGGGAGACGGCTCCCGACGGAAGCGAGAAGACCTGGTCCTACGACGCCTTCGGGCGTGAAACCGTCCGGATGGAACCCTGGGCGGGTGGGGGAAGGAAGGGCACCTACACCTATTACCGTTGCTCCGACCATGCCGATCCGGATATTGCGCACCAGTACGTGGTGCTCACTATGAACGCCGCACGGCTGGCGGATACGCATTACACCTATACGGAAGCCAACCATGTGCGCCGTGTGGAAAAATGCACCACGGCGTTGGGTGCGGAGGGAGAACAGCTGGAAGTGACGGAAACGTGGCTGCCGGCGGCGCCCAACGAATACTCCCGGGGGAGGCTGAAGATGAAGCAGTCCGCCAGCGGCGTGCAGACGGTCTATGGCTATGAAGCGGCCAGCCAGTACGGCGCCCTCTACAGGGAGACCAGGGAAACGCAGATAGCGGGGCAGGCCGTGCCGGGGCACAGCACGAGGAAAGTCACGTACGTTTCCGCTCAGGGAAATAACACGCGCATTGAGAAATATGCCTTGCTGACGGATGGAACCTGGACGCTGACGGATACGGCGGATTACGAATACGACAGAGAAAACCGGTGGATTAAGCGTACGCGCGGCAACGGCAGAGTGACGGAACGGGAGATGATGTGCTGCGGCCCCTTGTGGGAAAAGGATGAAGACGGCATCATGACCACCTACTCCTATAATACGGCGCGCCAGCTGGTGGAAGTCAGCCGGTCGGAAGTCGCGGACGGAGAAACGGTCGTCACTCCTGAAACCATCGTCAGCTACAAGCGGGACGCCTTCGGCAGAATCCTGCAAACGCGCCGGGACGTCGGCCCCATGACGACGACGGAAAGCAAGGTTTACGATCTGCTGGGGCAGCTGGTGCAGGAAACGGATGTCTTAGGAAGGAGCAGTACGCGTGCCTACAGTGCGGACGGCCTGACGGAAACCGTCACCACGCCGACGGGAGCGACGCTCGTCACTATCCGCCATGCGGACGGAACCGTGCTGGAACAAAGCGGCACGGGGCAGAGGCATCTCCTCTACCGTACGGAATACTCCGCGGAAGGCGTGGTTCGCTCCACGCTTCTTCCCCGGGCGGAGGGAGAACCGGAGCTGGTGGAACAAACCGTCACGGACGGAAGGGGCAACATGGTGCGCGTCTCCCGGGCGAACGCCAACGGAGGCCTTGTTCATGACCGGCGCGTTTTTGATTTGAACAACAGGCTTTTGCGGCAGCAGGTGGATGGAATGGCTCCTTTGCTTTATGACTATGACCCGTTTGGCAATATCGTCAAAACCACGCTCAAGCTGGCCGAGAACCCCACTCCTGCCAACTCCCTCGTCACGGAGTACGCCTATGCCCGCCGGCAACGGGAAGACGGCGTGTACCGGGTAACCACAGTCACGCGCTGCAACAGCCAGGGAACAACATATGCGGAAAGCACGGCCGAGCTGGTTTCTTTCCTGTCCTCCTCGCTGGCCGGAAAAAACATCTCCACCGATCCGCGGGGCAATGAAACCCTGCAATGGACGGAATACACGGCTCCGGCCAGACGGACGGTAAAAACGCAGTCCCCGGCTTCTTCCGTCATTGCGGAAACTGTCGTCATAAACGGGTACACCGTATCCCGGAAAGACCATGCGGGTGTTCTGACCGCCTCTTCCCGCGTTTATACGGCCAGCGGCAACACGGAGACTTATACGGACGCCCGCGGCAATGCCGCCGTTACCGTCTTTGACATCGCCGGCCGTGAAACAGCCAGGACGGATGCAGCCGGTAATACGACCACCATCCAGTATGACCCGTCCACGGCTTCTCCCTCCTGCGTCACGGATGCTTTGGGCAACACGGCCTGCTACGCTTATGACCCGCGAGGGCGCAAAACCGCCGAATACGGTACGGCCCTCCAGCCCTCCGTCTTTGCGTACGATGATGCGGACAGGCTGGTATCCCTCATGACGTTCCGCGTTCCGGGGGAAACCATCGCTGCCGATCCGCGGGAACGGACGGACGGGGACATGACGGCGTGGAGCTACGACGACGCCTCCGGCCTGATGACGGCTAAAACCTATGCCGACGGCCATGGGGAAAGCTACTCTTACGATGACTGGAACAGGCTGGCGGTTAAACGACAGGCCCGGACGGTGGACGGGCAGGAAACGCCTCTGGCGACTTCTTATGCCTATGATCCGCAGACGGGCAACCTGGTCTCCGTCATGCACAATGATGCGACTCCTTCACTCAATTATGTCTACAACCACCTGAACCTGCTCACTCAGGTTGCGGACGATTCCGGCACAAGGACGTTGGCTTACAACCAATATAATGAAGCGGAATCGGAAACTACGGCAGGACTGGCGGCAAGCGCGCTCAACTATTTGCGCGACGGTTTGGGGCGGCCTTCGGGCTACAGTCTGCATTATGGAGAGGGTATTGTCCAGCAGACGGCCTGGGAATATGACGGCTGCGGACGTCTTTCTACGGTCTCGCTCAATAACGGCGCCGATCCCTTCGTCTATGGCTACCACGCCGTCAACGGACTGCTGGAAACGCTCGACTACCCCAATACCCTCCGGAGATGGTACACCCGGGAAGAAAAACGGGATCTGCTGACCAGAATCGACTATCTGCGTCCCGGCAGCGCCAACTATCCGGCCAAAACCGACTATGCCTACGACGCGCTGGGGAGACCCACGGAAAAGAAGGACTACTTCAATACCCCCGCTCCCGACTTGACGCACAGCTACAGCTACAACGGCCGCAGCGAACTGGCCGCCGACGCGATGAGCCGGGGAGGAACGTATTCCTATGCGTACGACAACATCGGCAACCGCGTCACCTCTCGGGAAGGTTCGGGCGCGTCAGCGGAGGCGTACACGGCCAATAATCTGAACCAGTACACGGCCATCACCCGGGAGGAAGGAGCGTCTTTTGCACCTGCCTATGATGCCGACGGCAACCAGACGAAGATTCAAACGTCTACGGGAGAATGGGAAGTTTTCTACAATGCCCTGAACCAGGCGGCAAGGTTCATTCAGGGGAACAGGCGGGTGGAG
>UMIC01026580.1_pt1 | contig 58751 bp, 53 predicted proteins | sample 1965681 | NCBI WGS metagenome assembly UMIC01 (sample SAMEA4836114, study PRJEB28245) | human gut metagenome | biome: gut microbiome; material: fecal sample | place: Denmark | collected 2008
ACGCTTTAGGCGAACGATATAACTTTCCATTGTATTCAAAAAGTCGCCCTCTTCCTCGCACATCATTGACACACATTTGCATTGCATCTTCTAGCGACCAGCCTCGGCGCCGGAAGGAATATATTCTTTGACGGTCAATTCCATATTCCTCTGCCATTTCTTTTATCGTTTCATATGTTTTCCCATCATAGCAATACGCCATAGTCATCACCTCTTCTCTTTACCACACCAGTATACCCACTTATCGTAAAAAAGCTATTCGGACATACCACTAAAATATTACCTTTATACCTGTCTATTATAGACAATAAAAAACCTGCTACAAGGATGTCTTTCCTCATACCAGATATCAATACTTTCTTCCTACTCCATACACATTTTTTCTCATTACTTGTGTATCATGTACCTATATTGTCATGTAATCCTACTGTGTACACGCTATGTACAGTAAGCACATGGGGTTCAGTTTACATCCGCCAGGACAATTGCTGGTTTCGTTAATAATGCCCGCGCGATAGAAACTCGCTGTTGCTGCCCGCCGGACAGTGTTGATGGAAAACGTTCTAATTTATCTTTTAATCCAAGAATTTCTACAATCTCATTAAAGAAATCTATATCAATTTCCTTACCGTCAAGTCGCATCGGAAGAACTATGTTTTCGCGTATACTAAGCGAAGGAATTAAATTGTATTGTTGGAATACAAATCCGATATTTCTTCTTCTGAATATTGTTCTTTCTTCCTTGTTAAGATCTTTTAAACTTGTATTTCTGATCCAGACACCTCCAAAATCCGGAATGTCAAGACCTCCTAACATGTTCATAAGTGTTGACTTTCCACATCCGGACGTACCGACAACCGCTATAAATTCGCCCTCTTCCACTGTCAACGACACACCATCTAAGGCACGCACTTCATATGTATCGGATGTATAATATTTTTTTAGATTCATGGCTTTGATTATATCCATCTTTTCTGTAAACTCCTTTCGTAAATGCTACCTTTAACTCAGCCATAATCTATTATACATGGTACCTCTTACAAATTTCTTACAAGCTGCATATGAACTGTCTATACCGGAAGATTCACTTCTATAAGCAGCCCTGGCTTCATTTGTTTTGCTTTCATCATCCCTTTTTGTAATAGAACAATCTCTCTGGAAAGATATAAACCAATTCCGCATCCTTCCTGCCCTCTTGCCTGCTCACCACGATAAAATCTTTGAAAAATTTTATTTTCTTCTCCATCTCTTATCCCGATTCCATAATCTCTTACTTGAATTTTATAAAACATTTCTGTCTGTTTCATTGTGATATTAATCGTGCTGTTGTTTTTACTATATTTGACTGCATTATCAAACACATTATAAAATGCCTCACACATCCAGTTTTTATCATGTTCGCAAATGATTTTCTCCGGCAATTCTACTTGAAAAAAGATACCTTTATCTTCTGCCTTTTTTTGTATTTGCCCTAATGCATTTAGAATTGTTTCGACAAGATTTTCTTTTTGCATATGAACTTGTATGATTCCTTGCTCTAATCGAGCAGTTTTTATAAAGCTTTCCACTAAAAAACATAATTGTTCTTCACTCGTTCGCAAGTCTTTCATGTATTCTGTATTCAATACTTCTTGCGTTTCATCCAATGACTCTTGCAGCAATTCTGTATAATTTTTTATATTCGCCAGCGGTGTCCTTAGTTGATGCGCAATCTCAGAAATTAATTTCTGTATCTCATATTGACTTTTTTCGGCCTCTTTTCTTCTTCCTTCTAACATTTCCTGTAAACGGATTAACTGATTGGCTGTTTTAGAATAAAGCGTTTCCTTCCCTATATCAGAATCATCTAAGTCATTGCCATTTATTAAAGATTCGGTCAGTTTATATATTTTGTTCATTTCCTTTGTTCTAAAATGATTTTCAACTAAATATACAGTGCTTCCTCCGAGTATGAAACCTACTAAAAATACTGTGAAAATTGCTACAGCCATGCTAATCTCCCATTCTATATCCCATTCCAAATACATTACTGATAACATTCGATGATTCATTTAATTTCTTTTTCAATCTGCTGATCATAACGCTAATTGTGTTAGGATCAATAAATTCACTATCGATTCCCCATATATTTTCCATTATCATCTCTTTTGTAAGAACCTGATTCTGGTTCATAATAAAATATTCCAAAAGCTGATACTCTTTGAGTGTCAAAGATATTTCCGTCTCTCCAACAAAAACCTGTTTTCTATCGGAATACAAGATAACCTGTCCGCACATAAAAACATTTTCATTTGATTTCCTCTTCAAAACAACTTCCATACGTTTTAACAATACCTTTATTGAAAATGGTTTGACCACATAATCATCTGCTCCTATATCAAACGCTTTTAACATATCTTTTTCATCATCTTTTGCAGTTAAAAAAATTGCCGGGATTCTTCCATTTTTTTGAAGTTCCTGATATAGATTTATTCCATCTCCATCCGGTAATCCAATATCTACAATCAACAAATCTACAGAACTATCTATATTTTTAATTGCTTCTTTTCTTGAAGCGGCAAGAATCGTTGTATAACCTTGATTTTGCAATGATGTATCTAAGGCTTTTCTTAACAAATTGTCATCTTCTATAATTCCTATTACCATACACACCTCCTGATTTTTCTAGAACATAATGCAAAAAGCCCATTACAATATACATAGCATCTCTGTATATTATAACGGACTTTTTCAAACCCAGACTTGATGCAAACACCATTTCTGATAAAAACCTCGAAAGTTTTTGTTTTATGTGCATATATTACCCAATTTCATTCACAAAGTCAATATGTTTTCTAGTAAATGAAAGAATCACATCTCAATAGATTTTTTCAACACCATATCAAAACACAATTCAAAATAAGAATAATAAAAGAAAAGACGGAACATGACAGCTAATAAAATAACCATCCGCCCCGCCTTTAGATAAGACTTTGATTGTATTACACAATAGAGTCCTGTTTTTTTGCAGAATCAACTTAACAGACTCATTATTAAGTATTAATTTTTATTCTAATATTGATATTATTGATACCTTCTTATTTCTACATTTTTGCCCTGCTTTTTGTATAATCCCTTGTCACTACGTTTCCACAGTGCTTACATGTATAGTATTCTCTATATGTTGTTCTTACTCCTGGAACATACTGCTCCCCTGTTCCAACTACCTCCTGTCGATTATTTCTCATCTTTGTTTCAACTAAGACTGATACATCCTCTTGTCCTACAATTTCTTCTTTTGTTTTCTTTAAGGCAAATATTTTTCTACATTCTGGACAAGTCGATTTTCTTCCATAACAAAAATACAATATACCAATTGCTACTACTATAAATGTCAATTCTGATGGTAACCACTTAGAAACACTTTCTTCCCCAGACAAAACTATTAAAATATTAAGAATTGGTGCTGCTAAAAGTATCCATTTAAGACTTTTTTTTAAACTCATTTCATTCTTCCTCACTTTCATATTTGACTATATGTATGTTTTATTTGCTCTATCTTGCGCCTCACGTTTCCAGTCAGGAACTTGCGTCGCTATCACAGATGATGCCCATGCGGTAATTTTTGTATTATTTGCGATATCATTCAATTTTCCATCCACGTCTTGTAATGACTGGCAAATATTTTTCATATCGCATTCCATCTCTTCAACGTTTTTCTGTATTTTCTGCATAACACAATAAGCCTTTTCTTGATTTGCAATAATCATATCCATCTTAGAACCAATTTCTTCTAACTTTTTAATTATTATTCCTTTTGCCAAATCATCATCATATTTGTTATAAGCACCATAGGGACCTTCTAACATATAACATCGTCCCGACTCTAAATAATCATAAATCGAAGCACATGCTTCTACGGTTTGATACTTCTTATAAATGATATTTGTTGAATATGTATTCGTTAAATTATTTACTGCACATCTATATGCTCGTTTTAATTTTCCTTTATTGTCTTGAATAATACATAGCGCATTGTTAGCTTGCTGTCTTATGCTTGTTTCTCTCTGTTTATCTAAAATAGAATTTTCTTTAATGTCTATATAATCTGTTATTTTTCTATAAATCGGAATCACTACAACTAACATCGCTAAAATGATGAACCAGATAAAATAAAGTATATCTTCAAATAAAATACTATTAAAATCAGCAAATTCAATAATCGTAATTATGACATACAGTATTGCTAAAGATATTCCAAAACCTTTACACGCCATAAAAAGCATATCCCAAATAGAAAATTTTGTATATCGCTTTTTTGCTACATAAGACATCTTTTGTTTCCATTGATTTTCTTCACGTAAAAGTTCGTTGAATGTTTGTTCTGCTATTCTTTTCTGCGTTTCCAGTTCTATACTGCTCTGCAAATATGCTTTTATAAACTCAACATCCAAGCAACTATTTTTCTCCTCCATTTTGCCTCTTTTCTGCTAAAATGTTTTTTTCTTATAGCCCATTTACATCAATTTAAGAATGCCTCAGCATTCTTGCTGCGAGGTGCGCGTCATGCAATTGCATGACATACTTCTACTGCACACCTCTGCAATCCTGCTGGAGGCTATATCAGCTGGGGGATTGACTCCCACCACTGATACCAGCTTGTTTCTCACCACCTATAGGAGTCATCTCCCAGCTGATATATAAGTTATTCTTTACTTACCTCAAATGGATATCCTGATTGACCGGTTCCTTTTAATTTTGAATCATCTATGTAATAACGAACAGTAACATCTTGTTTTTCAATAGACAATAGCTTATCCGGCTTAGAAATCCAATCCCCCGCTGTTAATGTCAATTGCATCGTATCTCCTTCAAACGTTCCTGATACATTGTAACTACCTGCATGTCCATAAGATTCATTTGGCGTATAACTATAAGTACCCGAATAATTCTTTCCATCATCAGAAGTAATATTCAATTCAACACTTCCATCATCTCCTGCGCCATTATATGTTCCTATCCATTTTCCACTCAAATTTATATCTTCCGTATTCACAACTGGGTTTATGTCTATCGTTGGTTCTTTCCATTCATTTCCATAATCATAATAATATTCTATTTGAAGTGTATATTTCACATCTGCTTTTGTTAATTTGCAACTACACTCATATGTATATTCCGTCCCCTTATCATTCTTTTCTTTCCGATTAATTGAGAACTCTGATATTTCATCCGGATTTATTTCTATTTCTTGCTTCATTGAATTATCTATAATATAAAATCCGCCTCCCAGATCATTTTTCTGTTCTCCCACTGTTATCACTTTTCCATCCAATGCTTGAATCAACCCTGTTTCATCAATTTTTAATGCCTTTTCAGGATCTTCCTTTACCTTAAAATCATTTTGATTCTCTATGTTTTTTAACTTCCATTCCTTATCAAATGTATATTCTGCTTTTACTATTCCTGTTGCGTTCTCCACCATTCCTTTCAAGTTGACCTCTACCGTTACCTTATCCGTACCTTTCGTTATGTCTGTATCTTGTTGTTTTACCGCAACATCTGAAATTTCTCCATCTTCTATTGTCCACGCTCCTCCATCAGTTTTTACATCCTGAGACACTAAAGAAGCTATAATCTGTTTTTTATTCACTCCTTTTGTTGGTGCAATAGTCCATTCTTTACTATCATTTACGCTAATGTCGCTCAAACCCCACCCTTTGTCATACTTATAATATGTTACTTCAACCTCTTTTGTATAAGAAACATTCTCTTTTTCCGTCACGACCTCACATACAGCATGGTCGTATTTCTGCTTTTTGTCCGTTTCTCTGTCTTTAATTTCAAAATCAGTTATTTTTTCCCCTTTGCCAAGTAAATTAGGGGTAGAAGAACTAGCTTTAATAATATCTTCTTCAATATCTTTTTCTTTAGGAACAGACGAACATCCTATTATACATAGCATAATAGCCATCGTCATAAATAAAAGCGTCCATTTTCTCTTCATACTCATTTCTCCTCCTTTGTATAAGTTACATACTTTTGACATTTAGTAAATGTCATTTTGAATTTATTTTATCATACACATTCGAAAATGACAATCAGTGGATGTCATTTTTATACTAATAATCCAATATATTTATACAAAATAAAAAGGTGAGACAAATGTTAATCCCACCTTAATTTCTTTATTACTCTTATTTTATTTTGTCTTTATCTATTCCGCTTCCTTAAAACTCTTTAAAATATTAATAATTTGCTTTTCTTCCCCCGCTGTAAATGTTCCGTCCGCAGATTCTGCAATAAATGCATATGGCGTCGGATATGAAAATGAAAATTCATCCACCTCTCCTGCCTGTCCTATAAATTCTCTTTCTCCAACATAAGCCTCTGGAACAACCGCGTAAAACACTGAATCACAATCAGAATATTCCGTGTCGATTTTCATATCCATTTCGCCTGTAACATGTATCTTTGCAACTATCATTGTTCCCAGATTTGCATATGGCTCATCTGCTGACGATTCATCTACACCAACTCCATCCGGAATTGTTGGTTTAAATTCAGAATCAGCCGCCTTACTAATATCTGCTTTCAACATTAATTCTGATTTTCCTCCCAACTGATGTTGGCAAGCCCAATACGTAACAGTAACTCCTTTCTCATTTGTTAATACAACTTTTTCATCAATCTCATCCAATCCATTTCCAACTTCTTCACTTTCAATCTTCCATCCCCATGGAACATCAAATTGAAACACTGGACACGCTATATTATTTACCTCACTGTAGCGAGTTATATATTTACTACCTTGTTTTCCTGTTTCTGTCCATTCCAGATCATCTTTCCATTTTACGCTTGACTCCCAATGCTTTGACCATAGCGGTTTCATCTCTGCTTCAAATAATGGCTGCTTCTTCATATCTTCAGCAAAAACCGGAATGTCTACTATCAGCTCTCCTTGTATTTCAGGGTTTATTGATAAATCCAAGCTACCTGCATATCCTCCCTCTAAATCTGTATTTGCTGTCTGATTCGCCTCTCCTTCTGCTTTTCCTGAAATTCCTGCTGATACATCAATTCCTGAACAACCATACAACTTTGAAATATAGTGTATTGCTATTTTCGCAGATGCCTCTCCTGATACAGAAATAGTTTCCCATTGCAGTCCATCCGAATCATAGTCTATTTCTTTTATTTCTTTCACCTTTCCAGTTTTACTTTTAAATTCAAATCCTGTTGTTGTTTCTGAAGCCAGCTCATACGACAGCCCTATATTACCTTCAAGCTCTGCACCTGCTTCAGCATTTAATTCTAACTTATTCGTTACTACAATTGGAATTCCTGCAACTACAAATTCATAATTAGGTAATGATTTCTCCCACAATCCCCATTCCTTTTCTTTGTTCCAATCTTTTCCACACTTTAAAAGTATCTTTCCCCCCTCTTTAGATTTAATCGCCATCCCACAAGTAATATTTCCATGTTTTATTTCAATTTTAATATCCAGCCAAACATCAAATCCTGCTTCCCCAGAAATAGTAAAAGGATCACTTTCCTTTTCGAATTTTTGTCCAAACACATACTCTGTGCCATTATTTTCATCATCTGTTTCTTTTTTATCAGCAAGCATAATTGTTCTATATGAGTTATCAATTTCACTCATTGCGTTCTGAACTTGAACAGCGCCATTATTACCGTCTTTTCCAATAGAATAACTTACAGATTTATTTCCCTCTTCTGTCAATTTAATTCGCTTATATATTTGGGCTTTTTCAAATACATCTGTCAAAACCGCTGGTTCCGTTTTTATAACATAATTATCCCCTTTATTTTCTATGCCTATAACTTTTCTTATAAAACCATTTTTAGAAGTGCTTGTAATTCCTGAAACAATTACATCTCCTTCCTTATATCCTGGATTTAAATTAAAAATTATACTATCATCCGTTACACTCACAGGTTGTTTTTCCTTATTAGTTTCTGATGTGATTACTTTCACGTTTTTCTTAACAATTGTATCTTCCTTCTGTTTGTTATGGTCTTGTAATTTATTATATCCTAATATAACAATTAACATTGCAACAAACACTACCACAAAAACTATTATTGTTCTTAGAATTTTCTTTTTCATTCACTGCTTCCTCCTTTGTATCTTTAATTGCTTTCGGCATTTAGTAGATGTCATTATTTTATTCGTTTTATCATATACTGTCCAAAATGACAATCACTAGGTGTCATTTATAACATCTTATGAAAGGACTATATTATGTACAAAAACAAATCATCTAATGGCTCTAACAACATATGTGGGAAAAAAATAAAAGAACTAAGACTGCAACTTCCCGAAAAAACCTCCCAACGTAAATTTGCCGATATGCTTCAAATCCATGGACTTGATCTCGATAAAAATGCCATCCAAAGAATTGAATCTGGTGCACGTTTTGTTACAGATATCGAGCTTAAAATAATTGCCCAGGTATTACATGTAAGCTGCGACACTCTACTTGATGTGGATATATCTTATTTCCAATAAATATTCAGCCCTCATAATTAAACAAAAATCCATATTAGGAAACAACTATTCAGTACTTTTTGTCCTTGATGGTTATTTTCTAATATGGAATACATTCTTTTTTCGTCCTCCTCTCATTTTGACACACAATAGATGTCATCTCTCATTTTATCATACGATTTTAAATATGACAATCAGTGAATGTCATATTTATATTCTGACAAAAGTGAAGGCTACTTGACAAAACAATTGAAGTTATATCCAAAGCATTTTGTTCATAGACGAAACGTATCTGTTCAGAACCCACCTGGGTTCTGAACAGATACGACGAAACATAATATTTTTGCAATAATTACAAAAATAGGCTTTGCCTATTCAACTCCCTTGCCCCTCAATCATGAGGGGTTTCTTTTTGTTACATTTTCGTTCATAATAATTTTATGAATATCTTGCAAAAAATATCGATAAGATAATCCACTGCGTGGATCCTTCTTTTGGTGGTGCCATGTACTTTTGCCATCATTGTGAACATTTGAAGTTTGTTCCTTTTCGTTGCCACAGCTGTTTCTGTCCTACTTGCGACAATAAGTATTCTATGGAACACACTACCTCGATGTGCATCCTCATCCTCGAACACTTTTTGTATGATAGTACTGTCTTTTTCATGCAACCTTGTCTCACATCACATTCTGCACTTTTCGGGTGCTTTTGAACAAGTCACCAGTGTCAGAGTTTTCTCACAACCTATGCCATCTCCCCCTGTTTCAAATAGCGCCAGCGCTTTTTCCTGCGCTACATAAGCCTCCAGATCCTGCGGGCTGTAAAAAGCTGACTGCCAAAAAAGAGGATGCCACCAAATCAAAACTGATTACGTGACATCCTCTTCTTTTTGTTATTGTTATTTTATGACCCCAACATCATTTTGTCTGTTTACTTTTTATCCCGGGTTTCCATCAGAATTACAATCCCGGAACCAAATGTAATCTTTACTTCATCTTCTTCGAACTGGTTGCTGACACACAGACTGTCATAAGGTGTGAGCTGATGATCATGAAGCGGATATTTCGCACCTTCAATGCTCAAGCTGTAAATCTCCTGTCCTAATGGGAATATTGAAAAATACGGTCCATATGCATCCTCGCGACGGATTACTGTGTCGCCGCCGATCAGGCGAATCTTATTCTGGGAATCCAGAATGACCGCATCAACTCCCGCTTTAAATGGAATTGTGAGTGTCTGTACATTTGCCCACAGATGGTCGATTCTTCCACCGGTCGCTCCGAGGATATAGATTTCACTGGCTCCAAGTGTCATTGCCAGGCGAATTGCGATTTCTGTATCTGATGCATCTTTTACCGGATTAAATTCGCGGATCGGAACTTTCGTCTCATTGCAGTAATAGTCTCCGATTTTCTGGTCTACACTGTCGAAATCTCCAACAATATAACTTGGAAGTATCTTATGATGATAAAGAAATTCCATTCCCTTATCAACACCAATAATAAACTGACTGTCCAGTGTTTCAAGTTCTGATAATACAAAAGATTCCTCTAACTCTCCACCACTTACAATCACAATTTTCTTACTCATAAGTCTTCAAAATCTCCATCATCGCTTTTGTATTTTCTGCAGGGTCTCCTTTAAATACTGCTGAACCGGCTACAATAATATTCGCTCCTGCATCCAGTACTTCTTTGACATTAGTCTGGTAGATTCCTCCATCGACCTGGATATCTACGAAAAGTCCCTGATCTGTGATCATTTTTCTCGCCTCACGAATCTTATCCAGAGATTCCGGAATAAACTTCTGTCCTCCAAATCCCGGATGTACACTCATGATCAGTAACATATCAATGTCTTTTAACAGATTCTTTACTTTTGAAACCGGTGTTTCCGGGCAGATAGAAAGTCCTACTTTCATTCCACAATCACGAATCTTCACAATTGTAGCGTTCACATCTTCACAGGCTTCCAGATGAATCGTCACGATATCGGCTCCTGCTTCTTTAAAAGCCTCCACGTAACGAATTGGTTCCTGCACCATAAGATGCGCATCCATAACCTGGTCTGTTGCATTGTGGATAGATTTTAATACCGGCATTCCAAAAGAAATGCTTGGCACGAACATTCCATCCATGACATCAAAATGCAGATATTTTGCACCATTATCCTCTGTAAATTTCATCTGCTCTCCGAGAACTTTAAAATCTGCCGACAATATTGACGGCGCTAAAATGTAATCCATAACTAGTACCTCCTCTTATTTTTCAATTCCTCATATAACTCTTTATAATCTTCATATCTGACAGCATGGATTTTTCCTTTTTCGACGGCTTCTTTCACAGCACAACCTGGTTCATGAATATGATCACACCCGTTAAATCTGCACTGACCTTCATAAGGTTCAAACTCCGGGAAATAATATTTCAGCTCTTCTTTTTCAAAATCATTCACATATAATGAACTGAATCCAGGCGTATCCATAATATAAGAATCTTCACCAATCATAAATAGTTCTGAATGTCTTGTCGTATGCTTTCCTCGCTCAATCTTTCTACTGATACTGCCGGTTTCCATATTGGCCTTTGGATTTAAAAAATTGATAATTGACGACTTTCCGACCCCGGAAGGGCCAGCAATTGCTGTAGTCTTACCTTCCAGCATCCTGCGCAAAGTTTCCATATTCTTTTCTTCTTTTGCACTGACAAATATAAGCTGGCACCCACATTTTTCATAGATTTCCGCCAGTTCCGATAATTTTTCTTCAGAAGCAATATCCTCTTTATTAAAGCACAAAATCACCGGTATCTCTTTCGTCTGCATCATAACAAGAAATCTGTCAAGTAGGTTAAAATGCGGACTTGGCTTTGCCGCTGCAAATACGACCAGTGCCTGGTCAATATTAGCAACTGCTGGTCGGATCAATTCATTCTTTCTCTCAAAAATGTTTATAATACTTCCAGTCTTTTCCACTTCACTTAAAACTTCGATTTCTACGTCATCGCCTACCAGTGGTTTTTTCTTATCCTTGCGAAAGATTCCTTTCGCTTTACATTCATAAACACCGGATTCTACTACATGAACGTAGTAGAATCCGGCAATTCCTTTTACTATCTTTCCCTGCATCTTTTTCTATATCCTATTGCTGACCGCTGTCACTTCCACTTCCACTGCCGCTGTTGCCATTGTCCGTATTTCCACCAGTATTCGTGTTATCAGACGGTTTCGGTCCACGGCTTAATACATAAGTGATCGTGCTGCCTTTCGATACACTTCCTGAAGCCGGGCTCATAGAAATGATTGTTCCTTCTTCATAGTTACTGCTGTATTCATCTTTCTGCTTACTTGCATTCAAACCGTTCTGAGATGCCCATGACAGAAGTTCTTCCTCATCTTTTCCTGCAAAGTTCTGGATACTTACCTTATCGCTGCCACTGCTAAGTACCAGATTGACGGCTGTTCCGGCTGATACTTTTTTACCAGGTGTCACGCTCTGAGAAATAACATTTCCCTTTGCTACACTGTCATCATGCTGGGTGCTGGTAGATCCTACAGTAAGTCCTGCTGCCTGAATCTCACTTCTGGCATCTGCTTCAGATTTTCCACGCACATCCGGTACTGTCTTCTTCTGAGCTCCCTTACTTACAATCATCTTAATCTGCGTGCCTTTTGCTGCTTTGGAATTTGCTGCAGGTGTTGTACTGATTACATTACCTTCAGCTACATTATCATCATACTGAAATTCTGAAGTAGGTTTAAATCCTGCATCTGTCAATTTTCCCTGAGCTTCATCCTCGCTCATGCCAGATACATCCGGCACAATAATCTCTTTTCCAATTAATGCGGAACTTACAACTACATGAACGGTTGAATGTTTCTTTACCTTTGTTCCGGCTTTTGTCTTCTGCTCACTGACTGTTCCTTCCTCATACTTCTCAGAATCTTCTCTAGAGTCAACTTTAATTCCAAGGTTCTTATCTTTCAGTGCTTTTGTTGCTTTTTCTTCTGTCATTCCGACAATATCAGGTACTTTTACTGTATCTTTGTCTGATGAATCTTCTGTTGTTGTTCCGGATCCAATAGATTTAAAAATTCCTGCTGCTTTTCCGACTGCAAAAATCAAAATAAATGCAATGATCAGTGCCACTACGATCATTAGAATCTTCATGACCTTGTTCATACGTGGATTAACTTCTTCTGCGCCTTTTCTGCCATCATAATCGTCATCATCGTACTCTTCGTCGTCATCATCATAACGGTCATCACCATAATCATCGTCATAGTCATCGGCGCCATAATCATCGTCATCTCCGTAATCATCGTCATCTCCGTAATCATCATCATAGTCGTCATAAGAACTTCTGATATCATCCAGTTCATCATCTGTGATAATCACTGTATCTGCATTACGAAGTGGCGGAATTTCAACAAAATCCCCGTCCGGATCCATCATAGATCTCTTCAGATCTCTTGTCAGATCTGCTGTACTTGCATAACGTCTCTCACTGTTCTTCTGGGTACATTTTAAAATAATCTGCTCCAGACTGTACGGAATATCCGGTGCATACTCTGACGGAGGTGTGATTTCCTGCTGCAAATGCTTCATAGCAACTTCCACTGTTGACTCTCCGTCAAATGGTACTCTTCCGGTTACCATCTCATATAGTGTGATACCAATCGAATAAATGTCACTCTTCGCATCACTATAGCCGCCTCTTGCCTGTTCTGGAGATGTATAATGAACAGATCCCATTGCATTGGAACTGATCGTATTAGAAGTAACAGCCTTGGCAATCCCAAAATCAGTCACTTTGACCTTACCATCTCTGGATATCATAACATTCTGAGGTTTAATATCACGATGTACGATACCTGCCGCATGTGCTGCCCCGATACCATTGCACATCTGAATTGCAATGCTAATGACTTCTTTATGGGAAAGCTTTCCCTTCTTTTCAATATATTCTTTTAAAGTGATGCCCTCTACCAGTTCCATCACCATATAATAAAGTCCCCGGTCCTCTCCGACATCATACACATTTACGATATTCGGATTCAGAAGTCCTGCGGCTGCCTGCGCTTCTGAATGGAATTTACGGACAAAATTCTCGTCTTCACGATATTCTTTTTTCAATACTTTGATTGCAACATAACGGTTCAGCATTGTGTCTTTTCCCTTATAGACATCTGCCATACCACCGGCACCAATTTTGCTCAGCACCTCGTATCTCTTTCCTAATACAATACCATCTTTTACCATGCACTCACCTCATCTGCAAGCGGCTCAGCTAAAACAACCCCTATGTTATCTCTCCCGCCATTGCTGTTTGCTTTTTCGATCAACATCTGTACTGCCTCGACGATGTCTCTCGCTCCCTTTACAATATCAAACATATCCTCATCTTCAACCATATTACTGAGACCATCGGTACACATCAGGATCATATCCCCCTTTTTCAGCCGATATTCGTAAATATCAGCCTCTACTTCTTCCTTGACCCCCATGGCTCTTGTAATAATATTCTTATCCGGATGATTCTTAGCTTCTTCTGCTTTTATACCTCCCAGACGAACCATCTCTTCAACAAGAGAATGATCCTTGGACAACTGTTTTATCTTATCACCAATCAGATAAAGACGACTATCTCCGACATTCGAAAAATATAAAGTATTCCCTATTACAGTAGCTATTACGAGTGTCGTTCCCATACCTTCTAACTTCACATCAGACTGTGCTGCCTGTATCAGCTTATGATTTGCTACAGACACAATACTCTTCAAGATTTCTTCCGGTTTATCAAGTTCTGTCTTTTCCAGTTCTTCATGGACAACCTTCACGGTATATTTTGACGCAAAATCACCCGCTTTATGTCCTCCCATTCCGTCTGCTACTACAAGCAGATTCGGAAAAGGACCTACCGGCTTATCTGTCACATAGACATAATCCTGATTCATCTCACGTTTTCGACCCACATCAGTCTTCGCATATATCTTCATCTGGTCTCTCCTCTTTTACAGCACCATATCGTCTTCTAAGCTGTCCACAGGCTCCATCAATATCAGAGCCTCTTTCCCTTCTAATAGTAACATTTATTCCGTTTTTTTCAAGTTTATTTTGAAATTCCATAGCTTTTTTGCTATCTGGCTTTTTGAAATCCCTCTCCTTAATTGGATTTACCGGAATCAAATTCAGATGACAGTTACGGTGTTTCAATATCCCGGTCAGTTCTTTTACATCGTCCGGTCCATCATTCACGCCTGCCACCAGACTATATTCAAAGGTCACTCTCCGCCCGGTCTGCTTGTAATAATCATCACAGGCTTCCAGTACTTCTGAAAGTTCGTATTTATTCGCGATCGGCATCAGTTTTTTACGCTTTTCCTGACTGGAACCATGTAGCGACAATGCAAGAGTAATCTGAAGTCCTTCTCCTGCCAGTCTGTGAATATTGGGTACAATTCCACAAGTGGAGGCTGTAATACTTCTCTGGCTGATATTCAACCCATGTTCATCACTAAGCATATGTATAAATTTTACAAAGTTATCGTAATTATCCAAAGGCTCTCCTGTTCCCATAACAACAACATTGGATACTCTTTCGCCTGTCATCTTCTGGATCTGATAAATCTGTCTTAACATCTCAGAAGTTGTCAGATTTCTCTCAAGCCCATCCAGTGTAGACGCGCAGAATCTGCACCCCATCCTGCATCCGACCTGTGAGGAAATGCATACCGAATTGCCATAGTTATATTTCATAAGAACACTTTCGATACGGTTCCCGTCCTCCAGCTCAAACAAAAATTTTTCTGTCGGATCCACCTTGGAGATCTGATGGGCGACCACTTTCACTTTACGGATTTCATACGCCTGATCAAGTTTTTCCCGAAGTGCTTTCGACAAGTTTGTCATCTCATCGAATTCTTCTGCCAGTTTTTCATGAAGCCATGCATAAATTTGTTTTGCACGGAACGGTTTTTCTCCGATGCTCTTTATCTCATCTTGTAATTCATCATAGTTATAAGATACGATATCTTTTTTCTCCATGACCTTGCTCCAATCTATTGTTTTCTAAATTCGGCAATATAGAATCCATCCCCCATATCGCTTCCCGGCAGCATCTGTTTTTCCCGGATTTTTTCAAATTCCGGAAAGTTTTCCACAAACCATGCCGCGTTATCCTCATTTTCTTCCCGATTAATTGTACAAGTGCTGTACAGAAGTTTTCCTCCTGGTTTTACATAATTATGGACAACTGTCAAAATCTGTCTCTGTAAGTCTGCAAGTCCTTTCGCCATCTCTACTGTCATCTTACTCTTCAAGTCTGGTTTTTTACCAAGAATTCCAAGTCCTGAACACGGAAGATCTGCAATTAGAATATCTGCTTTTTCATAAGACGCCTCATCATTGATCGTCGCATCCTGGCATACAGCCTCTATGTTATCAAGTCCGCTTCTTTCAATATTCTCTTCAATCAACGCAACCTTGTATTCTGTCAGATCTCTTGCTTCCACATACCCGGTTCCAGACAACTTTTCCGCAAGGTGAATTGCTTTTCCTCCCGGTGCTGCACAGACATCGATCACATAATCTCCTTCTTTCGGTTCTGCCCATTCGGCCACCTGCATGGAACTGATATCCTGGATATAGAAATATCCTTTCTGAAATGACAGAAGTCCTGCCAGATAATCATAATTGGTCAGTTCATATGCATAAGGAAGTACCGGGTGTCTGCGATAGACCACACCATCTTTTTCCAGTTCTTTTTCAAATTCTTCCTTTGAAACAACAGCTGTGTTACGTCTGACTGTCACTGGGCGCTCTTCAAGAAATGCTTTTCCCATCTTCTCTACTGTCTCTTTTCCATATACCGAGATCCACTTTTCTACCATCCACATCGGCAGAGAATATCTCACGGAAAGACAGGCAATCTCATTGGAAGGATCCGGATATGAAACCATGTCCAGATTTCTGCTGATATTACGAAGGACTCCATTTACAAACCCTTTTAGATTCACAAATCCTTTTTTCCCTGCAAGTTTTACCGCTTCATTACACACCGCACTATCCGGTACGTGATCCATATATTTTAACTGGTAGACCGAACTTCTTAAAATCGTGCGGATCACTGGTTTCTGTTTGTTCACTTTTACTTTTGAAAATTGATTGATGATATAATCAATCTCTATCTGATGCTCAAGCGTTCCCTCCACCACTCTCGTGATGAATGCACGCTCTCGTTTTTCCAAATACTGATATTTATCAAGAACATTTTTCAGGGCTATATGACTGTACTCCCCGTCTCTTGTAATTAAGAGCAGCGTCTCTAGTATGATTTCCCTTACATTTACCTGCGTTGCCATGTGTCTATCCTCATTTCCTTTTTATCAAACTATATCTTCACTCAATCACACCATCTTCACGACTACTCTTCTTCATTTTAACTAATCTCTTCAATGTCTAGTCGTCTCTTCTGCCACCTGTCAGAATCAGGATTCGCAAAAGCTGAAGGATTGCAGAAGCTGCACCTGCAACATAAGTAAGTGCTGCTGCCGTCAGTACCTTTTTGGTTCCGGAAAGTTCATCCGGATATAATAGATTGCTCTCACCCAGAATCTTTATCGCTCTTCTGGAAGCATTGAATTCTACCGGAAGTGTTACAATCTGAAATAACACTGCCAGTGAAAATGCCAGAATACCAAGATTCAGTAACGCTTGGGACATCTGGGAATTAAAGAACAATCCCAGAAGAATCAGCGGCCACGCAATGGTACTTCCAAAATTGGCAACTGGAACAAGTGCACCACGAATCTGTAGCGGTGCATATCCCACCTGATGCTGGATTGCGTGTCCGCACTCATGTGCTGCTACTCCGACAGCTGCCACCGATGTCTGTCCATAAGTCGCATCAGAAAGCCGGAGTACTTTTCCTCTCGGGTCATAATGGTCTGTCAGATTACCGGATATCCTCTCAACCCGAACATCATAGATACCAGCCCTCCTCAGGATTGTCTCCGCAGCCTCTCTTCCTGTCATACCAGAATGACTTCTCACTCTGGAATATTTATTAAATGTTGAATTCATCTTCGCAGATGCGATCATGCAGATGACTACACCGATCAAAACAAGTACATAGGTCGGATCAAAATACATTGGATAATACATAACTTTCTACCTCCTTTATCCTTTAGGGGTATTATATATGAAAAAGACGCAAAAACACGTCTTTTCATACTTTCTTAACATTTTTTTAGAATTTCTCCATATTCCAGGTGATTTCCTCTAAGAAATGCGCCTGCATCCATACGTTTTTTGCCTTGAAGCTGAAGTTCCTCAATCTTCAGAAGTCCTTCACCAGTCTGGACATAAAAACTGTCTTTTTCCACTTTTACAATCGTTCCGGCTTCCTGGTCTGTATTGTCTTCCACGACATCTGCCTGCCACAGCTTGATCACTTTATCATTCCAGTGTGTGTAAGCACTTGGCCATGGGTTTAAACCCCGGATCAGGCGCTCAATCTGAACAGCCGGATCATTCCAGTTAATATTACCAAGATTCTTATCCAGCATCTTTGCATATGCAGTCGTGCTCTCTCCCTGCGGCTCCCATGTAGCTGTCTTATCTTCCAGACATTTCAAAGTCTCTACACAAAGCTTTGCTCCTGCCTCTGCCAGTTTATCGTGCAGGCTTCCACCAGTCTCCTTTTGATCTAGCGGGATTTCTGTCTTTAAGATCATATCTCCTGTATCCAGGCCTTCGTTCATCTGCATCGTTGTCACACCAGAAACCTTCTCACCCTCAATGACTGCCCACTGAATCGGTGCAGCTCCTCGATACTTTGGAAGTAAAGATGCATGGACATTAATGCAGCCATAAGGTGTCATCTGTAGAATTTCCTTTGGAAGAATCTGCCCAAATGCAATAACAACCATAATATCTGCGTTATATTTTTTCAATTCTTCAATACATTCCGGCTCCCGGATCTTTTTTGGCTGATAAACCGGAATCTCCCGGGCAAGAGCTGCTTCCTTGACCGGCGTATACTGCATCTTGCCGCCACGCCCTTTCGGTTTATCCGGCTGTGTCACTGCAAGAACAACCTCATGCCCGGCTTCTGCAAGCGCCTCTAATGTGCCAACAGAGAAATCCGGTGTCCCCATAAATATGACTTTCATCTATTCCTATTCCTCTCCCTCTTCTACATTGTGAATACCGCCTTCAACAAGATCTACATACATTTTTCCATCCAGATGATCGATCTCATGGCAGAACGCCCTCGCCAGAAGTCCTTCGCCTTCCATCTCAAACTCATTCATATCTTCATCCAAAGCTCTGACTTTTACATAGTTCGGTCTTGTCACCTGTCCACATTTTCCAGGTACACTTAAGCATCCTTCTTCTCCTGTCTGCTCTCCGGAAGTTTCCAAAATCTCCGGATTGATCAGTATGATCGGACCTTCCCCTACATCAATCACTACAATTCTTTTTAACACTCCGACCTGTGGAGCTGCAAGTCCGACTCCCATAGCCTCATACATGGTATCTAACATATCCTCGATCAAAATCTTTGTACGGATACTCATCTTTGTTATTTCTTTACAGTGTTTGGTCAAAACATCGTCCCCAAGCACTCTGATTTCTCTAATTGCCATAATCTTTTTTCTCCTTTACCTGCTACATTCTATCTTATGACGCCTGTGGATTGTAGCCTGCTTTGCATCGGCATCATGTCTTCACTCTGATAATCTTATTATTACGGATTCATATCAAACTGTATCTTCAATGACTGAAAGCCCCGATTGATCTCAATGTATTTTTCCATCCGATCCTTCACCGCCATCAGGATTCTTTCATCTTCACTTTTCAAATAGATGACCTTACGGTAAATATCATTGATTTTCCCTATGCCTGGACTTGCTGGTCCAATGACTGCCATCGGTGCTTCTCCAGCTGCCCGCACTGCAAAATCTTTCAGATATCCTGAAGCTTTCGTAAGAAGTGCCTCGTCTGCCCCTGAGGCATAAATTGCCATCAGCCCGGCAGCCGGCGGATATCCCATAAGTCTCCGGTAACTGATTTCTTCTTCATAAAAACTTTCATAATCCTGCTTTGCGGCATTTACAATACTATAATGCTCTGGACTGTATGTCTGAATCACAACCTCTCCCGGAAGATTACCTCTCCCGGCACGGCCTGCAGCCTGCACAAGAAGTTGAAATGTACGTTCTCCGGAACGGTAATCGTCCCCATACAATGACATATCTGCCGCCAGAATTCCAACCAGTGTTACCCCAGGAAAATCATGACCTTTCACAATCATCTGCGTTCCAATCAGAATATCTGCTTCTTCGTTTGCAAACGCTGACAGAATCTTCTCATGCCCGTCTTTATTCTTTGTCGTATCCAGATCCATACGCAGGACTCTTGCCTGTGGAAAGCGCTTCTTTACCAGATCCTCTACCTGCTGCGTTCCCATGCGGAATCCACCAATATAAGGTGAACCACAGGACGGACAAGTTTTGATCATCCTCTCCTCATGCCCACAGTAATGACAGATGAGCCTGCCTCCTCTGTGCTCTGAGAGCGAAACATCACAATGAGGACATTTTACTACATATCCACAGGACCTGCAAGAGACGAACCCCGCATATCCACGCCGATTGAGGAAAAGCATCATCTGGTGGTGTTCACTTAAACACTTTTCCATAAGTTCTGTCAGTCTGTCACTTAAAATACTGCGGTTTCCATTCTTTAATTCTTCCCGCATATCGACCGTGTATACCTTTGGCATCACTTGCCTGGTAGCACGGTTCTTTAATTCCAGCATCGTGCAGCTCCCCCCCTGGCACCAGGAAAATGCTTCCACAGAAGGTGTTGCTGAACCAAGTACGACACTTGCCTGTTCCATCTGTGCGCGGTGTATTGCAGTCTCCCTTGCATGATATCTTGGCACCTGCTCACTTTTATAAGTAGGTTCATGCTCTTCATCAATCACAATCAGTCCCAGATTGGAAAATGGTGTAAAAAGTGCAGATCTAGGTCCAATCATCACATCCACTTCTCCACGTCTGACACGCTCCATCTGATCAGAACGCTCTCCCTGGGAAAGTCTGGAATTCAAAATCGACACCCGGTTCCCAAATCTGGCATAGAAGCGCATCACCGTCTGATAAGTCAGCGCAATCTCCGGAATCAGCATAATTGCCTGTTTTCCCTGACTGACCACCCGACTGATCATCTCAATATAAACTTCCGTCTTCCCACTTCCGGTTACGCCATAAAGCAGATATGTTCCGTAATGTCTCTGACTGTAATCTTTCCAGAATGTGTCGATTGCCTGCTGTTGTTCTGGTGTATGTGTAAGTGGACCGAAATCTTTTTTCTGGTAGTGTATCGGATTACGGAAATTCTCTTCTTCCTGAATCTCCAATACTCCCTGCTCTTCCAGAGAACGAATGACCGAAAGTGTGACATTTAACTTCTTTGTAATGAGCTCATAGTCCTGCTGCGGCTGATCTAACAGCCCTGCCAAAAGCCTTGCTCTTGCCTTTTGGTTCTTATGCAGATAAATATCTAACTGCTTCTTTCCTTCCTCTTCATTTAAAAGAAGCTTCACCTTGCGTTTGTGCTGGATCCGCTCTTTTTTCTTAATAGGAAGTACCGTCTTCAATGCCTGGATCATAGTTCCACCATAGTATTCTCGGATCCATGCAGCTAGAGCAATAAGTTTTGACTCGATTTCCTGATGGTTTTCTTCAATACAAAGAACTTCTTTAATTTTTGCGAGGTCGTAATCTGCTTTTTCAGAAAATCCTATCACATATCCATGAGTTTCTTTATTCCCTTTGCCAAATGGAACTATAACTTCCATTCCAACTTGAAGCACCCCCTCAAGTTCTGGGGGGATGCGATACTGAAACACTTTATCTAATTTTTCATGCGTAATATCAATAATAATATCAGCGAACATTACTCTCCTTTAAGTTCTTCCAATACTTCTTTAATCAGGACTCTCTCATCCATGTCATATTTCACGCCTTTGATTTCCTGATATGTCTCATGTCCCTTTCCAGCCAGCACAATGACATCACCCGGACGTCCATGCTCGATGGCATAACGGATTGCCTCTTTACGGTCACAGATGTCGATATATTTTCCATCTGTCTTTTTCATACCCACGATGATATCATCGATAATTGCCTGTGGCTCTTCGAATCTCGGGTTATCTGAAGTAATGATTGTAAAATCAGACAGTTTTCCGGATACCTCTCCCATCTCATAACGTCTTGTTTTAGAACGGTTTCCGCCACAGCCAAATACCGTCACAATACGTCCCGGATTGTAATCACGAAGTGTGTGTAACAAGCTTTCCAGTGCCATAGCATTATGCGCATAGTCAATCATAAGTGTAAAATCATCGGATACCTTGACCATCTCAATACGGCCTTTGACCTTTGCGACTTTCAGTGCATCTTTGATTTTCTCGATCGGTACATTAAAATGTCTGCATACTGCAATAGCTGTCAGTGAATTGTACACACTGAATTCTCCAGGAATGTCGATTTCCACATCAAAGTCCATCAGTCCTGTCACATGGTACCAAACTCCAAGATATCCCGGTCTTGAGATGTGCTTCACATCGATTGCACGAAGATCAGCCTTCTCCCCAAATCCAAATGTCTCAATTTCGCAGGTTGCACCTTTAAATACATCTTCGAACCACTTGTCATCTACATTTCCAATTCCAACTTTGCACTGTTTGAACAGAAGTCCTTTACAGCGCTTATAGTCCTCAAAATCTTTATGCTCATTCGGTCCAATATGGTCTTCTCCAAGATTTGTGAAGATTCCGATATCAAACATAATCCCTGCGGTTCTGTGAAGCATCAGTCCCTGTGAAGAAACCTCCATAACCACACAGTCACATCCTGCTTCCACCATCTGTGCAAAATACTTCTGAATCGTGTAAGACTCCGGTGTTGTATTATTAGATGGAATGGTCTTATCCCCGATAATTGCCTCAATCGTACCAATCAATCCGACTTTGTGTCCTACTTCCTCCAGAATAGCTTTTACCATATAAGTTGTTGTTGTCTTACCCTTGGTACCGGTAATTCCAATGGTCTTAAGCTTTTCAGCCGGATATCCGAAGTAGGCTGCTGACATAAGTGCCAGTGCGTATCTTGTATTTTCTACTTTGATAACTGTCAATCCCTCTGGCACTTCCACATCTTTTTCCACAATAACCGCTGCAGCACCTCTTTCTGCTACATCTTTTACATACTGATGACCATCCGAGACAGCACCGCTGATACACACAAACGCACTGCCCGGTACGACCTTTCTGGAATCATTGACAAGTTCTGTAATCTCTATATTATCACTGCCTGCGACTACCTTGTAATCCAGACGCTCCAATAACTTTGTTAATTTCATTTTCTATGCCTCCTGATCACATTTTCAATATTTTACATCTTTACATTTTTTGAAAATAAATAGAAAAATATTTATATTTTATTATATAACATTCTTTTGGCGAAAAGCAACGAATTGCAATAAATTCTTCTATTTACATTGCGTGCTATATATTTTCACCAATTCTGTTATCATGTCAACGGCTTTTTCCATACCTTCAACTGTGATATGCTCATAAGGTCCATGATATGCATGACCACCTGTTCCAAGATTCGGGCAAGGAAGTCCACGGAAACTAAGCTGGCATCCATCTGTACCGCCTCGTATTGGCAGACACTGCGGTGTAAGTCCGACTTTCTCACATGCTTTGTTTGCATTATCAATCAGATGCATATGCTGTGCAATGATCTCACTCATATTACGGTATTGATCTTTTAATGTTAGAATAACAGTTCCGTCTCCCCATTTTTGATTCAGGTCATCTGTAATCTGCTTCATTACTTTCTTGCGTTGCTCAAACTTTTTTGCATCATGGTCTCGGATGATGTAATGAAGCTTTGCAAGTGCACATTCGCCTTCCATACTCAGCAAATGATAAAATCCCTCATAGCCTTCTGTATCACGAGGAGTCTCGCCCTTTGGAAGCATAGAATCGAATTCCATGGCAACAAGACTGGCGTTAACCATCGTATCTTTGGATGATCCCGGGTGTACACTGACACCATGAAATTCTATAGAAGCACTGCATGCATTAAAATTCTCATACTGAATCTCATTTTCAGTGTCACCGTCAAGTGTGTATGCAAAATCCGCACCGAACTTATCAATATCAAAATGTGCAGCACCGGTTCCGGTCTCTTCATCCGGTGTAAATGCAACACAAAGTGGACCGTGTGGAATATTTTCTTCATTTAATCTTTCAATCAATGTAAGAATCTCTGCAATCCCTGCTTTATCATCGGCACCAAGAATTGTCGTTCCATCACTGGTAATCAATGTTCGTCCTTTTAAGTTCTTAAGATGCGGAAACATTTCAGGACTTAAGGTAACTCCACTTTCTCCAAGAGCCAGTGCTTCTCCGTCATACTTTTCTGTAATCATTGGTTTTATATCATGATCACAATAATCAGAAACCGTGTCCATATGTGCAATAAAACCAATTGCAGGGGCGTTTTCATATCCTGGCGTTGCCGGAATTTTCCCATAAAGGAAGCATGAATCTGTCAATATTACATTGCAGATCCCCAAATCTTCCATTTCCTTTTTTAAAACATTTGCCAGGTCAAATTGACACTGGGAGGAAGGTGTTGTATCACTTTCCTCATTGCTTGGTGTACGGATCACCACATATTTCAATAATCGTTCATATACGTTCATAATATATATACTCCTTAAAAACAATATAATATTGAGGTATCTCTATTTATGATATCTGTAGATTATCCCGCGAATCCTATCGGTATTATTCTTTGCAGACATCAACCCATTTTTCTGCACCTGCGACCGCTTCAAGTTCTGCAATCGTAAGTCTGACTGCACTGTGATCATTGCCTGCTGCCGGATAGACAGTATCGAATTTTTTCAGAGATTCATCCAGATAAACAGGAATTCCTTCTTTGATGCCAAATGGGCATACACCGCCCGGAGCATGTCCGATAAAATCTTCCACATCATCAAACGGAATCATCTTTGCCTTTGTATGAAAAGTATCTTTATACTTATGATTGTCTACCCTTGCAGTACCCTCTGCTAGGATCAGAATCGGTGTATCACTAACCAGAAAAGATAATGTCTTCGCAATCATGCCAGGTTCTACTCCAAGTGCCTCTGCCGCAAGCTGTACTGTTGCACTGGAATCTTCCAGTTCAATGATATGGTCTTCGTAACCTTTTTCTTGTAAATATTTTTTTGCTTTTTCAAATGACATAGTAAAAGCCTCATTTCGTAATTATTCGATAGCTGATTTTTCTGAGAAACTGGTAAATAATATTAGTTCTCTGTTGCCATCAGCATATTTATTGTATCATAAAAATGCTTAGAAGAAAGTACTAATTATTGCATGACGCGCACCTCGCAGCAAGAATGCCGAGGCATTCTTGAATTTCATTCTTTTATAGCCCATTATAAAAAGCTCTGGACATCTGCCAGAGCTTTTATTGTCACCGTTTCTTATTCCATTCTGTTCTCGTTCTCTCTCCATACCGTTTTCGTAAAAATTTCTTTCCTATTCCTGCTTAAATCCTTCTCCGACAACTTCATTGGATTCCATAATGATCGTAAATGCTTTCGGATCTATCTCTTTTACCATTCTTTTTATCGTATACATCTGCTTGTTATTGCATGCACACATGACCACGTCTTTTTTTTCACCACTATAGCTTCCCACACCTTCCAGAATCGTTGAACCACGGCCTGCATATTCATCAATCTGTTCTGCCACCTCTTTTCCTTGCTTTGTTACAATCAATGTCATCTTACCTTCATCAATTCCATACATAATACGATCCATAACCGTCGCCATAAGATATGTCACAAGGATCCCATAAATCAGTCCGTCAACTTCTTTGAATACCAGTGCACTTCCAAGGATAATCGTACAGATATCCAAACCGAATGTGATCATACCGAGTGTCATATGTGGTTTTGCTTTCTTGATGGACATACTGATAAAATCCTGTCCTCCGGTAGAGGAACCTCGCATAAAAATCAGTGCAAATCCGATTCCGCATAATACACCCATGCAAAGTGCAGCAAGAAGTCTGTTTCCATTATACACTGGAAGCATCGGTGCCACATAGTCTGTCAGTACAGACCAGATCAGAGTTGTCTTTACTGACTTTAGGAAAAATGTTTTTCCAAGATATTTGTAACAGAAAATGGTGACCGGGATATTCAGAAGTATCATTCCTGCACCAACTGGAATCTTAAACAGATGATACAATATAATTGCAATTCCGGAAAATCCTGCTACCGGAAAATTCGCATTCAGCGCAAAATTATAAATTCCAACCGCACCAAGCATTCCTGCTGCCAGATCCACCAGAAGATCAATCCCTAATTCCTTCCAGTCAAATTTTTTCTTTAACATATACATTTCCTCCTCTTATCTTTCATCTGATATCATAGCTTCTCTCAAAAAAAAGAACAGACACAAACTATATATTCTATAATTCGCATCTGCTCTTGTATTATAATTTCATTTCACGAAGATTTAAAATTCTCTGATTACTGCTTCCTCGAAACTGTAATGTAATATCTTTCAAATCTTCTACAAACGGACCATCTACCAGTACATCTATATAAGACAACATCTCATCCGTGACTTCTGTATAGGCTCTTCCACCGGGTATCAGATCTTTGTCATATACATACCCGGAATAACTCCAGATATTCTTCTTTGGATACATTTCCCGGACTTTTTTTAAGAGCTTTACAAGTTCTCTTTGATTCTCCGGTTCAAATGGTTCTCCGCCAAGAAGTGTAAGCCCTGCAATGTATGGATGATTCAATGCATCCAAAATTTCTTTTTCAGTCTTCTCAGTATACAGATTCCCATAATGAAAATCCCATGTTTCTGCATTAAAACAACCTTTACAGTGATGACGACATCCCGAGACAAACAATGTCACTCGAACTCCCGGACCATCTGCTATATCATATTTTTTTATTTCTCCATAATTCATATAAAATTCCCAGCCTTTATTTTTTCAAAACCAATCTTCAAATTTTAATGCAAAATCCAGGAACCGTAAAATTTCATACTTTAACTCCGCAATTTGCTTTTACAGATGTAAGACTCTATCTTTAATCTCCTGTGTTCTTCCCTGATTCCAGAACTGTGTTCCGATATATCCACATGTTCTTCTGGCTACTGACATCTTATCCTGATCATGGTTCCCACAGTTCGGGCACTCCCAGATAAGCTTTCCACTTTCGTCTTCTTTAATCTGAATCTCTCCATCATAACCACAGATTTCACAGTAGTCACTCTTTGTATTCAATTCTGCATACATAATATGCTCGTAGATGAACTGCATCACAGAAAGGACTGCCGGAATGTTCTGCTGCATATCCGGGACTTCAATATAGCTGATTGCTCCTCCTGGTGACAGTTTCTGGAACTCTGCCTCGAACTCCAGCTTGTCAAATGCATTGATCGGCTCAGATACATGTACATGATAACTGTTCGTAATATAATTCTTATCTGTAACTCCTTTGATGATTCCGAATCTCTTCTGAAGACATTTTGCAAACTTGTATGTGGTAGACTCCATCGGTGTACCATATACAGAATAGCTGATATTCTCAGCAGCTTTCCACTGGGCACATTTGTCATTCAACCTCTGCATAACTGCCATTGCAAATGGTCTGGCTTCCGGATCTGTATGCGTCTTTCCAAGCATGCGCATGCACATCTCATAAAGGCCTGCATATCCAAGAGAAATGGTTGAATATCCGCTATATAGAAGCTTATCAATGGTCTCACCTTTTTTCAGTCTTGCCAGTGCGCCGTACTGCCAGAGAATCGGTGCCACATCTGAAATAGTTCCAAGAAGTCTCTCATGACGGCAACGGAGTGCTCTGTGGCATAACTCCAGTCTCTCATCAAGAATCTGCCAGAATCTGTCCATGTCTCCTTCTGCGGAACATGCTACATCTACCAGGTTAATTGTAACAACACCCTGATTGAAACGCCCGTAGAATTTATGCTTTCCGTTTGGAAGCATCTGAGAATCCTCTACTGTCAGGAAAGATCTGCATCCCATACATGGATAAACTTCACCTTTTTTCAGTTCCTTCATGATCTTTGCAGAAATGTAATCCGGAACCATACGCTTTGCAGTACATTTTGCTGCAAGCTCTGTCAGATACCAGTACTTAGAATCTTCTGTAATATTATCTTCATCCAGGACATAAATCAGTTTCGGGAATGCCGGTGTGATCCAAACACCCTTCTCATTCTTAACGCCTTGCATTCTCTGTTTTAATACTTCTTCAATGATGAGTGCAAGATCCTGTCTTGTCTGACCGTCTTCCACCTCATCCAGATACATGAATACGGTAACAAACGGTGCCTGTCCGTTACATGTCATGAGTGTGATAAGCTGGTACTGGATTGTCTGAATTCCGCTTTTTACCTCTTCTCTCAGACGGCAGTCTGTCAGTTTGTCAATGATTGCCTCATCCAGACTCTCCCCACATGCTTTACGTTCAGAGATAACAATATTACGGATTTTCTTACGGCTGATATCCACAAATGGTGCAAGATGTGCCAGTGTAAAAGACTGTCCTCCATATTGATTACTTGCGACCTGTGCTACAATCTGAGTCGTCACATTACACGCTGTAAAGAAGCTGTGTGGTTTTTCGATCATTGTCTCACTGATGACGGTTCCGTTCTGAAGCATATCTTCCAGATTGATCAGATCACAGTTGTGCTCTTTCTGTGCAAAATAATCTGAATCATGGAAATGAATGATTCCCTGTTCATGTGCTTCTACAACCTCTTCCGGAAGAAGTACACGCCTGGAAAGGTCTTTACTTACTTCTCCTGCCATATAATCTCTCTGCGTGGAGTTGATCACTGGGTTCTTATTGGAATTTTCCTGATTGACTTCTTCATTAATGTTATCAATCAGTGCAAGGATCCCGTTATCTGTTGTATTGGACTTTCTTGCCAATTCACGTTTATAACGGTAGCGCACATACTTCTGTGCCACTTCATAGCCACGCATTCCCATAATTCCAGTCTCTACCATATCCTGAATGTCTTCTACATGTATAGCGTGAGTTGATTTTTTTACCTGTCCTGCAATATCATCTGCAATTGCCCGGACCTGAAATTCATTCAGTTTGTAAATATTATCAACTTCTTCATTAGCTGCGCGGATTGCATTCTCGATCTTTCCCAGATCAAAGCCGACTTCCTCTCCATTTCTTTTTATTACTTTCGTCTTCACTAACATCTTCATGTCTCACACCTTTCTTATATATCTTTGTTCTTCTGCTTTTCGGATCCACCACAACATCTTGTGTTCCACAATTCACACTCACTCCGGTAAGAAACTATTTAGTTTCTTCAAAATCACAAGATATTGTGTTCCGCTCCATTATATTACTACAAAATATGGCATTTGAAAAGCATTATTTTAATTTTAACATATTTTTATAAGTATACCTTTTTTCTGTCCATTTTTTCCCATTTTGTCTGTTAAAGATCAAATAATGACAACTGATTGGACTCCGGAAGGTCTCCTAAAAGTCCTAAATCTGCCATGTAATCTACAACCGCCTTACTTGCTTTCGTACGGTTTCTAAAATCATCTTTGGACAGATATGGACCATCTTTTGCCGCTTCCTCCACCGCTTCTGCAGCCTTCTCTCCCATTCCGTCAATGCTGGAAAACGGTGGCATCAGCTTTCCGTCTATGATGCTGAATTTTGCTGCTTTTGCGCGATAAATGTCAATTGGCAGAAATTCATATCCCCTCGCATACATTTCCTGAACAATATGCATGTCCTTCATTGTATCCTGTTCTTTTTTGCTGAGAGAATCAGACCGTCTTGTATAATCATCAATATAGTATTGCAGTTTTTCCTTGCCCTGACACATAATTTCATAAGAAAATGCATCTGCACGGATTCCAAAATATGCTCCATAGTATGCCAACGGATAATTTACCTTACAATAGGCGATACGATATGCCATCATGACATAGGCTGCCGCATGGGCTTTCGGAAACATATATTTAATTTTCTCACAGGAGCCAATGTACCACTCTGGCACATCATGTTCCAACATATCTTTTTTATACTCCGGCCAATCTTTACATTTTCCTTTTGCAACGGTACCTTTACGCACTCGCTCCATGATCGTGAAGGATTCCTCACTATCCAGTCCTTTGTTGATCAGATATGTCATAATATCATCTCGGGTACAGATTGCTGTAGAAATGGTTGCCTTACCGCTCTTAATCAGATCCTGCGCATTGTTCAGCCATACGTCCGTTCCATGGGACAATCCGGAAATACGGATCAGATCTGAAAGTGTCTGTGGTTTTGTATCTACTACCATCTGGATTACGAAATCCGTTCCGAACTCCGGAATTCCAAGACATCCTACCGGACATCCTCCGATATCATCTGGTGTGATTCCAAGTGCCGATGTATCATGGAATAAAGACATTACCCCCTGATCATCCAGAGGGATATCTGTTGCTACAAATGGATGATCCGTCTCATTGTACTCATTTTCCATAGCAGGCGAACTGATATATGCCTCAAGTGCCTTGATCATGGTTGGATCATCATGACCCAGAATATCCAATTTTAACAAGTTGTGGTCGATGGAATGATAGTCAAAATGTGTCGTAATAATATCAGTCGTCATATCATTTGCCGGATGCTGCACCGGAGTGAATGAGTTGATATCTTCCCCGTGAGGAAGTACAATGATTCCTCCCGGATGCTGTCCGGTACTTCTGCGGATACCGGTACATCCCTGAACAATCCTGTCAATTTCGCAAGTTCTCTTTCTTGTTCCCCGCTCTTCAAAATAGTTCTTTACATACCCAAATGCTGTCTTATCCGCCAACGTACCAATCGTTCCGGCACGGAACGTCTGTCCGGCTCCGAAAATAATTTCCGTATATTTATGAGCATTACTCTGATAATCTCCTGAGAAGTTCAGATCAATATCTGGCTCTTTATTTCCTTTAAATCCAAGGAATGTTTCGAACGGAATATCAAATCCATCTTTTACAAGCCTGGTTTTGCACACCGGGCACTCCTTATCCGGCATATCCCATCCACAGCCCCCTGCGTAAGCCCGTACTTCTTCGGATTCAAAATCACTGTAGTGGCACTTCGGGCAATAGTAATGTGGGCTTAATGGATTTACCTCTGTAATTCCAGCCATGGTCGCAACAAAAGAAGATCCTACCGAACCACGGGATCCTACAAGATATCCGTCCTCGTTAGATTTCCACACCAATTTCTGTGCGATAATATACATAACGGCGAATCCGTTGGAAATAATGGAATTAAGCTCACGTTCCAGACGCTCTGTAACAATCTCCGGAAGCGGATCTCCGTACATAGAATGTGCCTTGTTATAACATATTTCACGAAGCGTTTTATCTGAATCTGGAATGACCGGTGGACACTTATCCGGGCGGACTGGTGATATTTTTTCCACCATATCCGCAATCATATTGGGATTGTCAATGACAATTTCTTTTGCTTTTGCTGAACCAAGGTATTCAAACTCCTCCAGCATTTCATCTGTCGTATGCAAATACAACGGTGCCTGCTGATCTGCATCTTTGAATCCTTTTCCTGCCATAATGATACGGCGGTACACTTCATCTTCCGGATCCATAAAGTGCACATCACAGGTCGCCACGACCGGCTTATCAAACCGTTCTCCAAGACGGATGATCTCACGGTTGATCTCACGTAAATCTTCCTCACTTTGAACCTTCTCCACACGATCACTATCAATCATGAACCGGTTATTTCCAAGTGGCTGTATTTCCAGATAATCATAAAAATTAACAATTCTGGCAATCCGCTCTGCAGATTTTTCTCCCAGTATTGCCTGATACAATTCTCCTGCTTCACAAGCACTTCCAATAATCAGACCCTCTCTGTATTTTAACACTTCGCTCTTTGGCATTCTCGGCTGACGTCCAAAATACTCCAGATGTGACTTGGAAATCAATGTATAAAGGTTCACGCGTCCAATATCATTCTTTGCCAGAACAATGACATGGTAAGACGGCATCTTACGGATTGCTTCCGCGTTGTGCGCGCCAAAATGATTCATCTGATCCAGTGTCTCGATTCCACGTTCTTCCAGCATCTGAATAAATTTCACATAAATCTCTGCGGTAACTCTGGCATCATCCACTGCTCTATGGTGATGTTCCTGAGAAATATTCAGTGCTTTTGCCACAACGTTTAGCTTAAATTTTGAAAGTGTCGGTAATAATACACGGGCAAGTCCCACCGTATCTACAGAAGTAAAATCCGGTTCTATGCCCTGCTGCCTGCAATTTTCTTCGATAAAGCTCACATCAAAACTGGCATTGTGCGCTACCAGCACTGCATCTCCTACGAACTTTAGAAACTGTGGGAGAATTGTCTCAATCTCCGGTGATTCCATAACCATCTCATCAGTAATGCTTGTAAGCTGTGTGATTCGAAATGGAATCGGAATCTTCGGATTCACAAATGTACTATACTTATCCGTAATTTCTCCGTTCTCAACTTTAACTGCACCAATTTCGATAATCTTATCTTTTGCCGAACTAAATCCCGTCGTCTCCAGATCGAATACAACATAGGTTCCTTTTAAAGACTGACCTTTCTCATTGACTGCCACATCCTGCAAATCATCGACCAGATATCCTTCCACACCATAAATAACTTTAAATGGATCGTCTTTATCCAGTGTCTCAATATAATGATTCGCGTCCGGGAACGCCTGTACCACACCATGATCTGTAATCGCAATTGCCTTATGCCCCCAGTCATGTGCTCTCTTTACAAGATCTTTGACCTCGGAAACTCCGTCCATGTCACTCATTTTCGTATGACAGTGGAGCTCCACTCTCTTTTCTACCGCATTGTCTTTTCTGGATTCTGTAAAATCAGAAATTTTCTTAATTCCAAACACAGAAGAAATGACAAGTTCGCCGTCAAATTTATCAATATTGGTCACGCCTTTAATTTTCAGGAATGCACCCATTTTAATTTCAGCCAGTACATCTGCAAGTTGATCATTACGCACGAACATCTTGACCATGATCGTATCAGTAAAGTCTGTCACTGCATACATGACAATGGTCTTTTCATTGCGGATTTCTCTTGTATCAAAGCTAATGACTTTTCCTCGAAATGTAATTTCTCCCATCTCACCAATCACGGTTGACAGTTCAATCGGCTCATCGTCAAATGGACGTCCGTAAATCAAACCTGACTCATCAAGATCCATCTTCGCAGATTTCACAAACACCTTCTTATCACGAAAGCCACCCTTCTTTAATCCACTGCCTTTTGAAAATCCACCTTTTGCAGGACTGCCAGAATTTTTTCCGTCTCCGGAATTTTTTCCACCTTGTCTGCTTCCAGATGTTTCTTTTTCCCCAGACTTTGCTTCTTTTTCCTGCTTTTTTTCCTCTTTTTGCTTCTGTACAGCCTCAACCTGATCCAGTATACTGTCTACTTCCTGCTGCAGACGCATATCATTGTATTTCAAAGTACTTTCTTTTGGTTCTTTATACATGACACGAATCTCAATGGGCAATCCGAAACGGTCTGCATACACACCTTTTAAATAATCTGTTAGAGAATCTTTTTTTCCTTGCGCAATAACAGTGTCGATTAACTGCATGCAAAGAATATTTCCTTCTTCAAAGGTACATTTCGCATTCTGCAGCATATTGCGTTCTACAACACTTCTTGTATCCAGCTCCGCAAGAAAGCTGTCCAGATACTCCGCCATCACATTCTCTGGCGTGTACTGTCCGGACAGCTCATACTTTTCTCGAATCTCTACCTGCACGGCACTTCTTCCGAAAAGCTGGTTCTTGATCAGGTGCTCCATCTCGTATACCAATGTTTTCTGAATCAGATGACGGCTTACTATATGTACTCTTAAAAATGTCCGGTCAGAGTTGGTCGTCACTTTTAATACCTGCGCTCCTTCGAACATATTACGTATATCTTCCCCTGCCTTTAACGTAGGGAATACTTCAAAGAACGGTTTACTCATTCCAATGCAACAGCTCCTGTCTCAATGTCTCTAATAGTTCCTCTTCTTTTACTTTTTTTACAATCTCGCCTTTTTTGATCAGGAGTCCTTCTCCCTTTCCTCCGGCAATTCCAATATCTGCTTCTTTTGCTTCTCCCGGTCCATTGACCACACAGCCCATAACTGCGACCTTAATGTCCAGTGGGATATCTGCAACCATCTCTTCGACCTGATTTGCAAGTCCGATCAGATCAATCTGGGTTCTTCCGCATGTCGGACAGGATACAACCTCAATTCCACCTGTGCGAAGTCCCAGTGTCTTTAAAATAATCTTCGCTGTCTTGATCTCTTCTAGTGGTGATCCAGTCAGTGACACACGGATTGTATCTCCGATTCCCTGTCCAAGAATCAGTCCAAGACCTACTGAGGATTTTATATTACCTGCCAATAATGTTCCTGCCTCTGTAATTCCTACGTGTAATGGGTATGGGCATTTCTTGGCGATCAGTTCATGTGCCTTTACACACATCATAACATCAGAAGATTTGATACTGACTACAAGATTATTATATCCCATCTCCTCGATAAGCTGTATTTTGTCCAGGGCACTCTCTACAAGTCCCTCTGCAGTCACCCCATGATACTTCTCTACCAGATGCTTTTCCAGTGATCCACTATTCACACCAACACGAATTGGAACACCGTACTCTTTTGCTTTTTCAACAACAGCACGGACTCTCTGCTCATCTCCAATATTACCCGGATTAATACGAATCTTATCTGCCCCGTTCTCAATCGCTGCAATCGCCAGCTTATAATCAAAATGAATATCTGCCACAAGTGGAATATGAATCTGCTCCTTGATCTCACCAATTGCTTTCGCTGCATCCATATTCGGCACAGCGCAGCGGATGATCTCACAGCCGGCTTTCTCGAGAGCAAGAATCTGGGCAACAGTCGCCTCCACATCTTCCGTCTTCGTATTTGTCATTGACTGTATTCTGATCGGATTCCCTCCTCCGATCGTAACATTTCCAATCTGAACTTCTTTCGTGTGATCTCTGTACATAATTTTTGCTCCTTCACAAGCAGAAAACCTGCCACACGGCAGATTTTCTGATATTTTCGTTTTAGGTTTCTTTTGTCTGATACCTACTTCCTGATGAACGTGAACTGTTCCCCATATTCTCGTTCTGTAAGTGTCAGCTGATTGCCATCTATGCTGTATGAAAAAGATGAATCCAGATCATCCAGTACATTCTCCAGCTCTTCTTTTGTATATGCACCGTCCGCTTTCTCAACTGCCTTGTCAATCTGCTCCTCATCTTTTGTGATGGTAATAATCTTTGACTTCATATCTACGCTGTAATTCATCTCTACGGCTGCATCTATATTCTCCGCAATATCCATGATGTCTACCTGAATCGTATCGTTCTTCTCAATCTTTAGCGCAATCGTTGCATCCTCACTTTCCCAGTTTCCTACTACTGGATTAGTCGTGAACATTCTCGTCAGCAGATATACTGCGATTAAAATAATCAACACTGAGGATACAAGGGTAACCACTCGCCATATCTTACTTCTTTTTGCCTCATCATTTCCTGCTATAATCATACTCTTATAATCCTCTCACTTTTCTTCTTTTCTATCATAACTAAATTATAGATTCTTTTCCAGACAGTGTCAACGGGTATTCTCATGTTCCAGAACGGAACTTTTTCGCTACTTTTTGTTTATATCTGCCACACTTATCTTTTTCTCACATAACACTTGGTAAAATATACCAAAAATACAAAAGAAAGGAGACCTGGCAAGTGTCATTCGGTCAGAAGCTACGCAAATTACGCAAAAAATTTAATATGACTCAGGAAAATGTTGCTGACTGTATCCATGTCTCCCGCTCTGCTATTGCAGGTTACGAAAAAAAGGGCCGCCAGCCTTCTCACGAAAAGCTGACGGCAATCGCAGATTTATTCGAGGTCCCTGTTGATTATCTTCTGAATGACGAAAAGGATACTATCACCCTCTCTCCTTCCCGGCTTACAACCAATTCTGATGATGAGCTGAATCTTTTGCTTGCATACCGAAGCCTCTCCCGAAGCAGCAAACGTGATTTCAAAAAGTATATGAAACTTTTGAAAGAAAAAGATGCTTCAGAAAGCTCTTAATCTGCACTTATTATTTTTCTTTTTTTATTTTCTAGCACTCTTCTGCAATTTTATAAATTAGATGCTCCGTATCTTCCCAGCCAATACAAGGATCCGTAATGGACTTTCCATATACCATATCAGGTCCGATATTCTGTCTTCCTTCTTCCAGATAACTTTCCACCATAACACCCTTGATCATATTTTTCAGATCCGGATTATATCTTCGTGTATGAAGCACTTCACTGACAATACGAAGCTGTTCTTTGTATTTTTTATTTGAATTAGAATGGTTCGCATCAACAATTGCTGCTGGATTTTTCAGATCTTTCTTCTGATAAAGTTCAAATAATCGCAGGCAATCTTCATAATGATAATTTGGCTGGCATGTTCCATATTTGTCTACGCCTCCACGCAAAATCACATGTGCCAGATCATTTCCTGACGTCTGTACATCCATACCTCTGTAAATGAAACGATGTCCCATCTGGGCTGCCACTACAGAATTCAGCATCACCGACAGATCTCCACTGGTCGGATTCTTCATTCCGACAGGAATATCCATTCCACTTGCTGTCAGACGATGCTGCTGATTTTCCACAGAACGTGCACCGATTGCCTCATAAGATAAAATATCATCCAGATAGCTTCTGTTCTCCGGATATAACATCTCATCTGCTCCGGTCAGTCCGCTTTCTTCCATAGCACGGATATGCATATGACGGATTGCAATAATTCCCGCATAAAGATCCGGTGCCTTATCCGGATCCGGCTGATGGAGCATTCCTTTATATCCCTCGCCGGTCGTTCTTGGTTTATTTGTATAAATTCTTGGAATAATCATCAGTTTATCTTTTACTTTTTCATTGACTTTTGCCAGACGATTCACATACTCACACACGGAATCTTCATTATCTGCAGAACACGGTCCGATAATGACTGCAAATTTATCCGATTTCCCCGTAAAAATATCTCGAATCTCCTGATCTCTTTTTTTCTTTAACTCTGCAAGCTTTTCTGACAGAGGATATTCTTCCTTCAGTTCTGTCGGAGAAGGCAGTGTCGTATTGATTTTCATAGACATATTTTTTCTCCTTCTATGTTTCTTCTCTCTTATTCATTCAAGACTTAACTATCCTAAAATCTGTACTCCACCAAGAAGCACATAAGATATGAACCACATAATTACAGTTGCCATGCAGATTCCAATGATGATTGCCGGAAATGCTTTCTTAAATTTCACACCGAGAAGTGCGGCAATGAGTGAACCTGTCCAGGCTCCGGTTCCCGGAAGCGGAATACCAACAAATAATACAAGTCCCCAGAATTCAAATTTTTCAATCTGGTCTTTTTTCTTCATTGCTTTTGCTTCCAGCTTATCTACCAGCGGTTTTAAATGTTTTGTTCCTTTCATCCAGTTAAAAATCGGTGTGATCAGAAGCAGGATAAACGGAACCGGTATAATATTCCCAAGAATACATAATGGAATCGCTTTTGCGACCGGCACTCCAAGAAGCGGACCTGCCACAAGAAGTGCTCCACGAAGTTCCAAAATCGGAATCATGGAAATAATAAATACAATTGCCTCTTTCCCAACACTTCCACTGAGTGCATCAATAATTCCTTGTACTAATGACTGTGTCATACATCTCTCCTTATTTTTTCATTTATTTTTGTAACTGTTCAGAACCCCGCCACACAAATTCGCAAAAACGCAAATAACTGCTCCATCTCTTCTCTTGTCCCGATGGTAATACGCATATATTGCTCGATTCTCTCGCTGCCCCAAAATCGCACATAGATATCATGTGCCTTTAATGCCTCAAACAGCTCTTTCGCATCGTATTCCGGGTGCTTTGCAAATATAAAGTTGGAACCAGAATCCAGATATGTAAATCCAAGTTTTGTAAGTTCTTCTTTTGCCCACTCCCTTGTCTCAACAATTTTTCTGACGCCATTCTCGAAATATTCCCTGTCTTTCACAGCTTCCACACCACACACAATTGAAGTCTGGTTCATAGTGTAAGAGTTAAATGAATATTTCGCATCATTTAAGTATTTGATCAATGTCGGATTGCTGATAGCATAGCCGATTCGCATACCCGCCATAGATCTTGCCTTGGAAAATGTCTGGACAACGATCAGGTTATCGTATTTGTCAATCAGTTCCAGTGCGGAACATCCTGCAAAATCAATATACGCTTCATCCACGATCACAATGACATCCTGATTATGTGCAATGATATCTTCTACTACTGACAGATCCTCATAGATTCCTGTCGGTGCATTTGGGTTTGGGAAAATCACTCCCCCGTTCTCCTTATAGTAGTCTTCTTTTACAAGTTTGAAATCCTCATCCAGTTTCTGACATTCATATGGAATCCGATACAGATCCGCCCATACACTATAAAAAGAATAAGTAATATCCGGGAAAAATATCGGTTTTTCGGAATTAAAAAATGTCAGGAAACACATAGACAATACATCATCGGATCCTACACCTACAAATACCTGGTCCGGATTCACATGATAAAAGTCCGCAAGCGCATTTACAAGTGGTGCTGCAGTCGGATCCGGATAAAGGCGGAAACGGTCTGTATCCATCTCTTCTAACGCTTTTGTGACTCCCGGTGCCGGTGGATATGGATTCTCATTCGTATTTAATTTGATGACTTTGCGCTGTGGCTGTTCACCTGGTACATATGGCTCTACTTTTCTTATGTTCTTCTCAAATGCTTTCATACTATGCTCCTGTATCTTTGCCAAATTTGTTCATCGCCGCGGCCTCTGAACATTACATGTATTCCTTTGCCAGTTCTTTGAATTTTGGAAGCGAATTCACGATTGTCTCATGAGATACACAATATGCCAGTCTTACATATCCCGGGCACGCAAAGGAACTACCCGGTACCATCAGGATATTATATTTCTTTCCTGCATTACAGAATTCCTTTTCATCTGCAACTGGTGATTTTACAAAAAGATAGAATGCTCCCTGTGGTTTGATGCATTCAAATCCACATTCTTTCAATCCGTTATATAGATCTTCTCTGTTTCTGTTGTAGAAAGAAAGGTCTGTCTTTGCATCCAGGCATTTTTCTACTACTTTCTGCTGCAGAGTTGGTGCATTTACAAAACCTAAGATTCTTGTTGCCACATTGGCAGCGGAAAGAAGATCTTCACTGTCTGCAACCTCATCCGGAATAACAAGATATCCTATACGTTCTCCCGGAAGTGACAGGGATTTACTAAAAGAATATCCTACAATCGTATTATCATAATATTTCGTCAGGTATGGAACTTCCACTCCATCATAAGCAAGTTCACGATATGGTTCGTCAGAAATCAGGAAAATCTCTGTTCCATATTCTTTCTGTTTGGCCTCCATGATTGCCGCTAACTTCTTGATTGTCTCCTCTGAATATACAACACCTGTCGGGTTATTCGGTGTATTTACAATGACAGCTTTTGTCTTTGGTGTGATCTTCTGCTCAAATTCATCAAGCTTTGGCTGAAAATCAACTGTATTCGGGGAAATCTCGACCAGAACTCCATCATAGTTGTTTGTATAAGAACGATATTCTCCAAAATATGGTGCAAATGCAATCACTTCATCTCCGGGATTGATCAGAGATTTTAAAATGACATTCAATCCACCTGCCGCTCCGACAGTCATGACAATGTTCTTGCCGGAAAATTTTGTATCAAATCTTTCATTCAGAGACTTTGCAATTGCCTTTCTTACTTCCGGATATCCACTGTTACTGTTCGTATAGCCATGAAGCACAACCGGATCTGTGTCATTGACCAGTTCGACAATTGCATCTTTTACAATCTGCGGTGCCGGAACATTCGGATTCCCAAGACTGAAATCAAATACATTCTCACGTCCGTAAATTCCTGCCAGACGTGTTCCTTCCTCAAACATTGCACGAATAGCGGAACTGTTCGCTACCATATTTTTCATTTTATCTGCTATCATTTTTCTACCTCCTTTTCATGTACATGCCCTTTTTCTACCATAAATACTGGTTTATAGGAAAGCTTTGCTTTTCTGAGTCCCTCAGAACCGGCATCATCTTCCCGATTCACATATTTGTAATCCATACACTCATGTTCTACAAATTGCTGATTGATCATAGTATATGCTCCGGGCACATCTGCATAAGCTTTCTCTATGTGAACAACAAATGTATCCGGGCAGATTGGTTCTCCGATGGTAAATGCTACGATTTTACCATCAATTCGAAGGATACCGCCCTTCAGGTCAAGTTCTTCAAAAAGTCTGAGTGCATTCATTGTCACACACATCTCTGCATTCTTATCTGTATCATCATTACAGCCATTCTCTTTTCTCCACTTCAAAGCCATCTGGAAACATTCCTCCAGATTCTCTTTTTTCATGGATTCGTAGCTCCAGCGTCCTTCAAATTCTTTTCGGAATCGATTCACATGGTTCTTCTTTCCATGCATCTTCTTACCAGACAAAGTCGCTAACTTCTCGCTTTCATAGACATAATCCGCTTCGTCCCGGTCATACTCAATCTCGAATCTTCCCGGATACCAGCTTTCCAGTCGTGCAAAATCATCCGGTGTCACATTATACATACGGAACGGATAACCTCGCTCCTCACTATATGTTTTCATCTTATCCAATGCACGCTTCACATGTTCATCTGTCCCTGCCGGAAATGCATAGGCAACATGTCCCTCATCTTCACTTTTGAACACCATGGCTCCTTCAACAATCGCCCATTTTACCGGGTACTGCCTGGACCATAAAAACACATTGACAAATGTACGTTCACAACTTCTGCTCGGATGCTCATCGAAATACTTTGTCATGATTTCCTTGTCTTCCAGCTCTGTTCTCTTAAAAATAATATCTTTCATTCTATGCTCCAATTCAAAACTAGTAAAGAGCACATCCGACGAAGGAATTCCCCGCCATTGTACTCATCGCAGTTCTCGTCCATCTGATAACTGTAATTTTTACTCTTCCGAGTATAGCACATTTTCTATACTCATTACAAGGCATGCCCCTAATATCATCTATGTGCTTTTTACTGCTCTGCCAAAAAACAAAGCTTCATAGCTGCAATATCTATGAAGCTTTAAGCGCTTTCTTCACAATCTCACTCATCAGTTTGGAAGCTCCAAAAAGTGCTGCCGGATCTACTGTGAATTTAGAATTATGCGCCGGATATTTTCCCCCGGTCCCCACATGAAAAAATGCTCCCGGAACCAACTCCTGATAACAGGAAAAATCTTCTCCGCCCATCTCCGGATGCTGCAAGGTTACATGGAATCCTTCTTCCATTGCTTCTTTTCGCACAAGTTCTGCAAGATTTGCATCATTGTTCGTTGCCGGACAGCCCGGGATCCATGTAAATTCCACCTGATAACCTTCCCGCTCCAGACCTTCAGCCTGTGCCTGCATCAGTTTCACAATCTGCTCACGCACTTTGGGATTAAATGTGCGAACGGTTCCTTCTAGCCTGGCGGTCTCTGGGATAATGTTCCAGCTTGTGCCTGATGTAAAACGAGTCACACTGATAACTGCCGTCTCCGTCGGACTGATTCTTCGACTTACAATTTCCTGAAGACTTCCTACCAGTCTTGCTGCTGCCGGGATCGGATCCAGACCCGTCTGCGGGGCGCTTCCGTGGCATCCCATTCCTTTTACCGTATATAAGAACCGGTCTACCGCCGCTGAAAATGGACCTGGTGCAATTGCAATCGTTCCGACTGGCATGTTTTGTTTTGTGTGAAGTCCAAAGATTTTTTCAATCTTATATTTTTCAAACATTCCGGTATTTACAACTTTTTCACCACCATGTTCTGCTTCTTCGGCAGGTTGAAACAATAAAATGACGATACCTTTTATATGCTCTCTCTCTCCTCCAAGAAGTTTTGCCACTCCAAGAAGCGCTGTCGTGTGGAAATCATGTCCACAAGCATGCATACAGCCATCATTTTCTGAACTGTAAGAAAGTCCACTCTCTTCCAGGATCGGCAGCGCATCAATATCCGCTCTGATTGCAACAACACCCCCTGGCTCTTTTCCCTCGATCTTTGCAAGCGCTCCTGTATCAAGTCCCAGATTCAAAAGCTCCACACCTTCTGTCTGTTTTAATACATTTTTTACATAGTTGGTTGTCTCATACTCCTTTAATGCAAGTTCCGGATGTCTGTGCAGCCATTGAAAATGTTCCAATAAGTATGTCTGTAGTTCTTCTGCCATCACGATTTTCCTCCTGTCTTATCTACCATTCTTTACAAATCCCTAGTTCAAGAATGCCTCTGCATTCTTGCTGCGAGGTGCGCGTCATGCAATTGCATGACATACTTCTACTTAAGCATTCAAAGCATCTCTAAGCTGATCCATTGCCTGCCTTAACGTCTGACGCGGACATGCGATATTGATTCGTTCAAATCCTTCTCCTACTGCCCCAAAAATAAATCCCGGATCCAGCCAGAGATTTGCCTTATCAACGACCAGATGTTCCAGTTCTTCTACTGATAACCCCAGTTCTCTGCAATCCAGCCAAAGCAGATAAGTTCCTTCCGGCTCAATAAGATTGATTTTCGGAATCTCCTGTTTCAGATAATCCCGGACAAAGTCCACATTTCCCTGAAGATATACAAGTAACTCTTCCAACCATTCTTCGCCGTTTTCATAAGCAGCCTGACACGCTTCCATTCCCATCAGATTCGGCTGGCTGTAGCCCGCTTGCATCACTTCGTGTTTAAATTTCTCACGCAGCTTTGGATTGGAAATGATAATGTTGGAAAGTTGAAGCCCTGCCACATTAAATGTTTTTGATGGCGCGGTACATGTGACAGTAATATCTGCAATCTCTTCTGAAATAGATGCCATCATCTGATGTTTATGTCCTTTGTATACAATATCACTGTGGATCTCATCGCTGACAAGTGTCACGTGATATTTCAAGCAGAGCGCTGCAACTTTTTCCAACTCTTCTCTTTTCCACACACGTCCTACCGGGTTGTGCGGACTGCAGAAAAGTAATAATTTTACATCATTTTCCCGGATTTTCTTCTCCATATCCTCAAAGTCAATGGTGTAGTGCCCATCTTCTAATTTTAATGGACTTCCAATCAGCTTTCTTCCATTGTCTTCAATGACCTCTCTGAACGGGTAGTAAACCGGCTGCAGCATCAGAACACTTTCTCCCGGCTCTGTGTAGGCTTTTACTGCCATTGCAAGTGCAAATACAATTCCTGGTGTCTTGATGATCCAGTTACTCTTGATTTCCCAGTCAAATCTTCTCTTATACCAGGATTTCACTGCTCTGAAATAATCCTCCAGGGTATCACTGTACCCAAATATACCATGCTCTACAGTCTCAAATAAGCGCTCTCTGACTGCTTTTGGTGCCTGAAAATCCATATCTGCCACCCAAAGTGGAAGTATATCCGCTTTCTTTCCTCTTACTGTCGCAAAATCATATTTTAAAGAATGTGTTCCTTTTCGATTGATTACTTTATCAAAATCTGTTGCCATATTTATTTTCTCCTTCATTTTCGCAATTGCCTGTTGTCTTCAAATATTTTAGGACAGGGACTTCTTTTAAAAGTACCTGTCCCAGATTTAATGTTCTTATTTCAGCTTTCTAATCTGTCTTCATTTTATAATAAAACTTTTTATTGTTTCTTACAATTCTGCCATCTCCAAAAATGCTCTTGTACGTTCATTCTCCGGATTATTAAACAATTTCTCCGGTGTATTGTCTTCTACAATCTGTCCACCTTCCAGGAATAAGATTCTGGAGGCAACATTTTTTACAAAGCGCATCTCATGGGATACTACGATCATCGTCATTCCATCTGCTGCAATTTCTTTCATAACATCAAGAACTCCCCCGATCCACTCCGGATCAAGAGCACTTGTTGGCTCATCAAACAGCATAACCTGCGGTTCTGCTGCAAGTGCTCTCGCTATTCCTACTCTCTGCTGCTGCCCTCCGGAAAGACGTACCGGGTATTCATCTCTCTTCTCGATCAGTCCGACACGTTCCAGCAAATGTTCTGCTTTCTCCACTGCCTGGACTTTCGGCATCTTCTGAACTCGAATCAGTCCTTCCGTAATATTCTCCAGAGCAGTCTTGTTCTTCCAGAGATTATAATGCTGAAATACCATGCTCGTCTTTTCTCTGAGTGCCCGGATTTGTTGTTTATTCTCTTTTCCGGCTTCAATTGTAGCTCCATCAATGGTAACTCTCCCTGCATCTGGTACATTTAACCAGTTGAGAGAACGAAGAAGCGTTGTTTTACCGCCTCCGCTTGGTCCGATCAGTGTTACAACTTCACCTTTTTCTATCTGAAAATCCAGATTTTTCAAAACCTGATTATCACCAAAAGCTTTACAAAGTCCTCTTACTTCTACTATCGACATCTTAACTTCTCCTCTCTTTTCTACGCACATAGGTCTCTATCTTTGCAAGCAGACGTTCCAAAAGCATACAGCATACCCAGTAAATCAAAGATACTGCAATATATACCTCAAAGTAACGATAAGATCTCGCTCCAACGATTCTTGCCTGTGCCATAATATCTACAACTGCAATGTTAAATACAAGAGAAGTCTCTTTTAATAATGATATAAAGTTATTGCCCAGACTTGGAAGTGCTACGACAAATGCCTGCGGGATTACAACACTTATAAGCGCCTGCCACTTCGTCATATTCAAGCTATAACAAGCTTCTACCTGTCCTTCATCTACGGACATCAATGCACTGCGGATAATCTCTGACATATATGCCGCTGCATTAAGTCCCAGTGTAATAATTGCGAATACGACCGGGTGGATTCCGTTAATATCAAAACTTGTTCCCCATGCTTCGTTCATCACACGAAGCAGTATCGGGATTCCGTAATACACAAGCACCAACTGTACCATAGTCGGCGTACCACGGATAAATGATATGTATACTTTCGCAACTGTCTTAAGTACCCGTACTTCAAAATAACGGGCCAACGCAATAAAGAACCCTACAATCAGTCCTGCTACACAACTGGCAATTGTAATCAGAAGTGTGATCGGCAGATATACTGCTATCTGCGGAATGGACTGTATCAGAAATTCAACACTAAATATTTTCCCCATCTCTTTTACACCAATCTTTCTCTTTTATTCGAAACTCTTGTAGTTTCCGGTACAACTTATGAATCGCCCTATAGAAATTCGTGCAAGAACGATTTCTGTAAAACAATGTATTGCACAAAATGCACGTCGCATCTCATACGGCGTGCATCTTACATTTTTCCTTATTTCTTTAAAGATATAAGACACTTTCTCGATTATAATTGTGGTGCATAATCTCCATCAAGATACTTCTCGGATAATTCTTTTAATGTACCATTTTCAATCAACGTCTTCAGACTGTCATCAATAATCTTTTTCAGCTTCTCTCCTGACTCGTCCTGTCTCAGAAGCATGTATGTAGTTGTCTCATCACCAGTCTCAAATGGAAGGCACTCTAGTTCACTGTCAAGTCCCTGCTCTTTGAGAACATAATCAGCAGTTACTTTAATAGAAGCAATATGTGCATCTGCTCTTCCGTTAATAACTTCCTGAAGCATCTTGCTCATATCTCCATCTGCATACATAATATTGGCTGCTTTGTCCGGATGCTCTTTGTTATAATTCTCAAGCCAGTTTGTCTGTGCTCCTGAGGTTGCAGATACAATCGTTTTTCCTGCAATACTGTTTACATCACTGGAAATATCTGTACGGTCTTTTTTAAATACAATTGCTGCCTGAGTCTCTGTATATGGAATATCCGGGAAAAGATATTTCTGCTCACGCTCTTCATTCTTACCACACTGACTGGCAATCACATCAATCTTGCCAGACTCGAGAGCTGTAAAGATTCCATCCCAGCCTGTTGCTTCATATTTAAATTCAACATCTGGATTCAGATCATCAATTGCCTTCATAACTGCAATATCATATCCGTCCGGTTCGCCTTTTTCATTTACAAGGTTGAACGGAGGATATGCTCCTTCTGTTCCAACTGTATAAGTGGTAACTCCGGAATTGTCAGATTCTTTTTTATCATCTGCTGATTTTCCACAACCAACCATCATACTTGCTACCATTCCTGCTATCAATAATGTACTTAATACTTTTTTCTTCTTCATAACTGATCACTCCTTACAAGTTTTTTTCATTAGTTTTTATGTTCTTGACTTTTCCTATTATAATTGTAAGATTTTAGTTTGTCTATGTTTAGATTTTTATAGTTTGCTATAGGATATAATTATAGCAATATCTGAATTGATTGAATTGATTTTTGTTTTTCTTGATGTTTTCCTATATATACGGTATCATTAATTATATTATGTGTAATCATTTTTATTATATGATACCAAAAACTCAACGACATTATATTATAGAGAGAAGACGATAATTATAAAATCAGAAAAGAAAAAACAGGGTTTCACATTGGTAGAACTCATTGTGGTTCTGACAATCCTTGCAATTCTTGCCGCACTTTTGATTCCGGCTTTAACCGGATACATACGAAAAGCAAAAGAATAAATAATCTGGGCAGAATTACGAACGCTGCTCTGAATGCTGTACAGAGAAATCCCAATGACAAAACAGAAATCAATACATCCAGCAGAAGAATTGCCCGACAGGTATTATCTTATCTGGATAGTGCTGATAAATCTAATGCACAGTACCTTTTCACTGCGCCTTCTGAAAAAAATACATGGGATACTACATTTAATGATTATTTTGGAGAAAAATATGATTCTAATGCTGTACTGCTTCAGATTTTCCATACAACAGACGGAAAAGTTGTTGCAATTAACTTTGGCAAAGACGGTTATATGGTGACAATCGTTCCCGGCAAGGAAACTACATGTGTGTATAACGGGAAATCTTTAAAATCAATCGGAGGGTAAAAAGAGGAGTCAGTTTGCTGCAAGCATCTGGCTCCTCTTTTCTTTTTCATAGCACGAACGCCCACTTCGATTCCGCTCTGCTCCATCTCAGTGCTCGTTTAACTCACATAGATTAAAATAAGAGTACTCTGTCTCTCGTGCTTCGCTATGAGGGCATGCACCCGCCCACCTCGATTCCGCTTTGCTTCTTCTCGGTGCTCGTTTGCATTCTCACACAATATAACAAAAGGACGATTCTCCCTGCAAGCAGCCTCCCACCACTTTCGAATAGCACGAACGCCCACTTCGATTCCGCTCTGCTCCATCTCAGTGCTCGTTTGACTCTCTCGTGCTACGCTATACGTGCGTATGCACACGTCCATCTCGAATTCGCTCTGCTTCTTCTCGATGATCGTTTGCATACCTATGACATCTAAAAAGATGAGCCAGATTACTGTAAACAGTATCTGTCTCATCTTTTACCTGTCGCACGTATAGCTTATTCGTCCATGTTTGCGAGTTTTTTGGCTTGATCGGCAGCGATGCAGGCATCGATGATTTCCTGGATGTCGCCGTTCATGATCTTGTCTAGTTTGTATAATGTCAGACCTATACGGTGATCTGTGACACGTCCCTGTGGAAAGTTATAAGTACGGATTTTCTCAGAGCGGTCTCCTGTTCCGATCTGGCTCTTTCTTGCTTCTGCCTCTGCATCATGCTGCTTCTGACATTCCAAATCGTAGAGTTTTGCACGCAGAAGTGCAAATGCTTTTTCTTTATTCTGCAGCTGTGATTTCTCTGTCTGGCTGTAGATTACAATTCCAGTTGGATAGTGAGTCAGACGTACAGCGGAGTCTGTTGTGTTGACACACTGTCCACCGTTTCCTGATGCTCTCATAACATCGATACGAATATCTTTCTCATCGATATGAACATCCACATCTTCTGCCTCCGGCATAACTGCTACTGTGATTGTTGATGTGTGGATACGTCCACCACTTTCTGTCTCCGGCACACGCTGCACGCGGTGTACTCCGGATTCGTATTTCATCATAGAATATGCGCCCTGTCCATCAATCATAAATGTAACATTCTTCATACCACCGATTCCAATTTCTTCGCACTCTACCAGTTCCACTTTCCAGCGTTTACTCTCTGCATAATGCAGATACATACGATAAATTTCTGCAGCAAAAAGTGCTGCTTCATCTCCACCGGCACCAGCACGGATCTCAACTACTACGTTCTTGTCATCATTAGGGTCTTTTGGAAGCAACAGGATCTTAAGCTCATGCTCAAGCTCTTCTACTCTTGCTTTCGACTCATTCAACTCCTCTTTTGCAAGTTCTCGCATATCTTCGTCAGACTCTTCATTCAGAAGTTCCAGACTTTCTTCAATGTTCTGCTTGCATGCTTTATATTCTTTGTATGCTTCTACGATTGGTGTAAGCTCACTTTGTTCTTTCATGAGCTTACGGAAACGGTTTGGGTCACTTGCCACATCCGGTTCCTGAAGTTCGCTCAAGATTTCTTCTAATCGAATTAGCAGATCTTCTAATTTATCAAACATCTCTATCTCCTCCTGTTTACCTGCAATATTACTATAACTGCCATATACCGGCGCAAACATTAAACATAATCCTCACTTCGGTATTCTCTATCCTGACCAATGTCTCACATTTTTGTTCGACTTGAATTTTCTGCAACTCTTTTATTGTACATGCCACACACTACACGGTCAAGTCCTGCCAGATCCTTTTTCACATATATATTGCAAAATCCTGCATTTTTCATAAGCTTTGATACATCTTCTGCCTGGTCATGACCGATCTCGAACATGAGCCATGCACCATCATTCAGATGTGAAATGCTTTCGCTTACAATTCTTCTGTAAAAGTAAAGTCCGTCTTCATATCCGTCAAGCGCGATCCACGGATCATGAAGCTTTACTTCGTCCTCCAGTCCCTGGATCACTTCCGTTCTAATATATGGTGGGTTTGACACAATAAGGTCAAAACTTTCAGATACATTTTCAAAAATGTCACTCTGTACCCATATAACAGGAACCTTAAGTCTCTGAGCGTTCTTTTTTGCTACTTCAAGCGCATCTGCTGATATATCTGCGCCAACCGCTTTCCCCCCTGTAATGTGCTTTCTTTCTGCCGCATACTTTAAAAGACTGATCAATATACAGCCAGAACCAGTACACATATCCAGCACATACATATCCGGTCTTATCACTTTCAATGCTTCTTCCACCAGATTCTCTGTATCCTGTCTTGGTATAAGCACATGCTCATTAACAAGAAATTCATATCCCATAAACTCCTGACTTCCCGTAATATGCTGAAGTGGAATTCTTCGTGCACGCTTTTCCAGATATTCCCAATACCGTTTTGCTTCCTCTTCCGAAATATTTTTTTCCGGATTTCCATAGTAGGAAGCACGACTGATTCCAGTCACATATTCCAGTAAATACCATGCATCGATTTGAGCATCTGGTATCTGTCTGCTTTCCAGATACGCAGATCCTTCTTTATAAATCCTCTGCAGTTTTAAAGTTCTCTGCTTCATATGCTCTCCAATCAAATACTGCTTCTACTGCCTGTATTGCCACTTCAATCATTGAGTCGTCCGGTTCTTTCGTTGTCAGCTTCTGGATCGCAAGTCCTGGTCTGCTTAAAAGATTGATAATCGGATTCTCACTTCTTCCTGCAAGTTTCAGTACTTCATAAGAAATTCCTGCAATGACCGGAATCAGGGCAATTCTCACGATCACACGCATCAGCGGTGATTCCACCTGGATCAACATCAACAAAATAATACTGATTGCCAGTACAAAAAATAAGAAGCTTGTTCCACAGCGCTTATGCTGTCTGGAACTGATTCTGACATTGTCAACGGTAAGCGGAAGTCCATGCTCAATGCAATTGATGCATTTGTGCTCCGCGCCATGGTACATAAATGTTCTCTGGATATCATCCATTCTTGAAATCAATGCAATATAGAGAATAAATATACCAATCCTCACAAATCCTTCCACTAATGTTCTCAAATGATACGATGGCATCAGCGGTTTTAATAATGAAGACAGAAAATACGGCAGAACCATAAATACTGCTACTGCAATTACTACAGATATTGCAACTGTCGCATTCATCATCCATTTTTCCTGTTTTTCCTTCTTTGCGATTTCTTCCTCTGTCAGTTCTTTTTCGCTTTTTACTTCCTCTTCGTCCTCATAAAATTCAGCTGAAAACATCAACGTCTTAATTCCCAGAACCATAGAATCTATAAAATTGAACACCCCTCTGATAAATGGAATCTTCGTTAAAGCTTTCCATTTAATCACACTGTGATATTCTTCCTTCTGTACAAAAATCTCTCCATCCGGTTTTCTCACTGCAACCGCATAGTCGTCTCCATGTCTCATCATAATTCCTTCAAGGACTGCCTGTCCCCCAATATTGGATGACTTCATATAATTGCTCTCCTCATATCTGATATAAATAGAAGAAAGGGTTGAGATTCAAAAAACCTCAACCCCGATAACCTTCGAACTTATTTCATTCCGTACTTCTTGTTGAACTTATCAACACGACCACGAGCCTGTGTTGCTTTCTGCTGTCCTGTGTAGAACGGATGACACTTAGAACAGATTTCTACGTGGATATCTTCTTTTGTAGATCCTGTTACGAATGTGTTACCACAGTTGCAAGTTACAGTTGCCTGATAGTATGCTGGATGTATTCCTTCTTTCATGATTTTCACCTCTTCTTTATTATTGTTGCGTTTATTTTAGTTGCGTCAAACGCGAATATTTTCTAAACAGCTTCCTTATTGTACCACACGATTGCCAGCTTGTCTATAATATTTTTTTCTTTTTTACCATTTCAATCAACTCATTGTTGTTCTTTGTATTGGAGAACATATTCAGGATACTCTCCACCGCCTCTTCCGCACGCATTCCATTGAGTGCACGGCGCATGATCTCCACAGCTTCCTGCTCATCTTTGTTAAGAAGCAGATCTTCTCTACGAGTGCTTGACTTCGGTATATCAATGGCAGGAAACATTCTTTTTTCAGAAAGCTTACGGTCAAGTACCAGTTCCATGTTACCTGTTCCTTTAAACTCCTCATATACAACATCGTCCATCTTGCTTCCTGTATCTACCAGTGCTGTAGCGAGAATTGTAAGGCTTCCACCCTCACGCATATTTCTTGCAGCACCAAAGAAACGCTTTGGCATATGAAGCGCTGCAGGATCAAGGCCACCGGAAAGTGTTCTTCCGGATGGTGAAACAGTCAGGTTATACGCTCTTGCAAGACGTGTGATGCTGTCAAGCAAGATCATAACATCTTTCTTATGTTCTACAAGACGCTTTGCACGTTCAATGACCATTTCAGATACTCTCTTATGATGCTCTGGAAGCTCATCAAATGTAGAGTAAATAATCTCTACATTGTCTCCTTGAATGGTCTCTTTAATATCCGTAACTTCCTCCGGACGTTCATCAATCAGAAGAATCAGAAGATGCACTTCCGGATTATTCTTAAGAACAGACAATGCAACTTCTTTTAAAAGTGTTGTCTTACCGGCTTTCGGAGGTGATACGATCATTCCTCTCTGACCTTTACCAATTGGAGAAAGCAAGTCCATAATTCTCATAGACGTGCTTGTCTTGCCACACTCCAGACGCATTCTCTCATTTGGGAAAATCGGTGTCATCTTCTCGAAACTGCTACGTGTGAGAAGTTCCATTGGATCTGTATCATTCACTTTAGTCAAATATAACAGTGCGCTGAACTTCTCCTGCTGTGTCTTAATACGAGTATGTCCCTCCAAAATATCTCCAGTCTTCAGATTGAACCTACGGATCTGAGACGGCGAAATATAGATATCATTATCTCCTGGAAGATAATTATCACTTCGGATAAATCCGAACCCATCTGGCATAACCTCCAGAATTCCGCGTGCAACAATTCCACTGTCCAGGCGGTCAATATCATGGATTTCTTTATCTCCGGTATTCGCAGACATCTCTTTTACTGTCTCACGCTTTTCCTGTTTTTCTTTTTCCTGTTCTTTTTCATCTTCCTGTAACATCAATTCGATTACCTGGGCCTTTTTCATTGTAGAAATACCTTTCAGGCCTCTTGCTTTTGCAAGTTCTTTTAACGTCGTCAACGGTAATGTTTCATATTTTTCTTTCATCATCGCTTTATATTCCTTTCAATTATAGGCTTATTTGTCATCACGGGATTCTTTGTCAGAATAGACTTCATCTGAAACTAAAGTTTATTATACTACAAATGTTTCGCTTTTAAAAGCCTTTTTTCAAAGACATTTCTTGATTTGGTAATCTTAAAATGATATGATGGTATACAAGGGGTGACCTTGTTCAAATCCCCATATACAAAATATAGTAGAAAAAGGTGGTATTTAACGTGACAAATCAAGAAAAAGCTCTGAAAATGCACGAAGAATGGAACGGCAAACTTGAAACCATCGCAAAGTCTCATGTAAAGACTCGCGAAGATCTGGCAATTGCTTACACACCGGGTGTTGCTGAGCCATGCAAAGTTATCGCTGAAGATAAAGAAGCCGCATATAAATATACAATCAAATCCAACACAATTGCTGTTGTATCTGACGGAAGTGCCGTGCTTGGACTTGGCAATATAGGACCATTGGCTGCCATGCCTGTTATGGAAGGAAAAGCTGTCCTTTTCAAAGAATTCGGTGGTGTCAATGCTGTGCCGATCTGCCTGGACACTCAGGATACTGAAGAGATCATCAAAACTGTTGTAAATATTGCTCCTGCTTTCGGAGGCATTAACTTAGAAGACATCAGTGCTCCAAGATGCTTTGAAATCGAGGAACGTCTGAAAGAGCTTCTTAACATTCCTGTTTTCCACGACGATCAGCACGGAACTGCCATTGTAGTTCTTGCCGGAATCATTAATGCATTAAAAGTAACAGGAAAAGACAAAGAGACCTGTAAAGTCGTTGTAAATGGTGCCGGAAGTGCCGGTGTTGCAATCACAAAACTGCTTCTCACATACGGATTTTCTCATATTACAATGTGCGATATCAGTGGAATCCTCGGAAAAGATTCTCAGAATCTGAATTGGATGCAGAAAAAGATGGTCGAAGTAACAAATCTGGAAGGCAAAAAAGGAACCCTTGCTGATGCATTGAATGGTGCAGACATTTTTGTCGGTGTATCTGCTCCAAATATTGTCACAAAAGAAATGGTCGCTTCCATGAACAAAGATGCTATCCTCTTTGCGATGGCCAACCCTGTACCAGAGATCATGCCAGACCTTGCAAAAGAAGCCGGAGCAAAAGTTGTTGGGACCGGACGTTCAGACTTTCCGAACCAGGTCAACAATGTCGTTGCTTTCCCTGGAATCTTCAAAGGCGCTCTGGAAGGACGCGCAACTAAGATTACAGAAGAGATGAAACTTGCAACTGCAAAAGCAATCGCAAGCCTTGTTCCGGATGAAGAACTGAACGAAAACAATATTCTTCCGGAGGCTTTCGACCCTCGCGTTGCAGACGTTGTAAGCGAAGCTGTGAAGGAATTGATTTAATGGCTGTTTACTGGGGCGAAAAGAGATACCATTCTCTGGACTATTATCTCAAAAACACCTATGGCAGCAAATTATATAAACTATCACTGAACGGAGGCATGACTTGTCCGAACCGGGATGGAACATGCGGAACCCGTGGCTGCATTTTCTGCAGCCACGGTGGTTCTGGTGATTTTGCCGAATCACCTTCCGAGACGATTCGTGAACAGATTGAACATGGAAAATCTAAAGTCGCCGCCAAATATGGAGGCGGTTCTTATATTGCATACTTTCAAGCATATACGAACACTTATGCACCTGTAGACTACCTTCGTAAAATATTTACTGAGGCAATCATGCACCCGGATATCAGAATTCTTTCTGTTGCAACAAGACCGGACTGTCTCGGTGAAGATATTTTAAATCTTCTTCATGAATTAAATCAGATCAAACCTGTCTGGATTGAGCTTGGACTTCAGACAATTCATGAAGATACGGTATCTTATATCCGGCGCGGCTATGATCTTCCGGTATTTGAACATGCATTAAAGAGACTTCGTCAACTGGGTATTCCGGTAATCGTACACACGATTCTCGGACTTCCAGGAGAAGATAGCAAGCGGAATCTTGAGACTATGCATTATCTGAATGAACACCACATTCAGGGAATCAAGCTACAGCTTTTACATGTTCTGAAATACACAGATCTCGCGGACGATTACCTGACAGGCAGATTTTCTGTTTATTCCATGGAAGAATATTTTGAAGTCTTAAGTTCCTGTATCTGCAATCTGAGTCCGGATATCGTCATTCACCGGCTCACCGGGGACGGTCCAAAAGATCTTCTGATTGCTCCTACCTGGAGCACAAACAAACGACATGTCTTAAACCAGATGCAGTCCTGGTTCAAGATTCACGACATCTGGCAGGGAAAGGAGTTGTAAATTATGGCAGAAGCATTTAAACTTTATAAACTGATCATTCTGTATATGCTGGATAAGGTGGATTTCCCACTGACTAATTCCCAGATTTCAGAATTCATTTTAAACGAAGGCTACACGACATATTTTAAATTGCAACAGGCTCTTTCAGAGCTTTTGGATTCTGGATTTATTCGTGAAGAGTCCACGCACACAAGAACATTTTATCACCTGACAGAAGAAGGCGAGGAAACAATTCATTACTTTAAAAATGATATTTCACCTGCAATCCAGGAAGATATTAACAGTTTTCTCAGTAATAAACAATATGAACTGAAAAATGAAGTTGCCATAAAAGCTGACTATTATCGAAATCCCAACATGGAATATTGTGTCCGCTGTCAGATACTGGAACGTGATGCTCCTTTAATCGACCTGACGCTCACTGTTCCAACGGAATCTGAAGCAATGGCAATTGCAGCAAACTGGACACAAAAGAATGAAAAGATATACGCCAATCTAATGGCCGAATTATTATAGGTATATCCCCCAAAAAAAGAATGAACTGTATTTTAATTTTCATTGTAAATACAGTTCATTCTCTTTTTATTTAGCCCGGATTTGTATTATCATTATCTTCCAAGGAATGTTCCTACAAAGATTCCATAGTAGTTACCAATGACATATCCAAGAGTACCGACCAGAAGTGCCGGAACTACCATTGCCTGCCATCCTTTCGCAATTGCAAGCGCTGCGGCTGTTGTAGGTCCACCTACATTTGCATTCGATGCAATACAGATCTCTTCCAGGTTGAATTTGAAAATCTTACCAAATACAAAGGAGAAGATCATGTTCATACCAACGATGATTGCACAGAATACAAGGAGTAATGGTGCCTGTGTCATGATCAGGTAGATAGATGCCGGAACACCGATTACTGCAAAGAAGATATGAATCAGGAATGTACCAATTTCCTGTGCGCCACCAATATTTCCCATAAATTCTGGTTTAATTGTTGCCAATAACATGGTCAATGTAGGCATGATCAAATATTTGTTTCCAAGAAGACCGTTTAATAATGCCAGTCCAAAATTACTTGTTGGAATCAATCCTGCAAAGAAATCTGCAATTGCTGTAGAAATTGCTACGATTGCAAATGCAATCGCAAGTGCCTCTGCGATATCGATCAGTGCGACCGGTTTTGCTTTCCAGTAACTTGCTGCCTGGTTTTCACCTTCACCACTTGCTTTTCTTGCTTCTACTTCATCAATATATGGATGTTTAAATTTCTTCAAGAAGAATTTAATTGTTGGAATTGCAATCAGTACGAAGAAATAAAGTGCCATCAAAAGGTTATCTGCTACCACTGAAGAAGATACCATATCTCCGCTTGCTCCAAATGCATCAGACATTGCTACCAGGTTTACACTTCCTCCTGTGTATGTACCAACCATCATAGCCGCTATCTTATTCAGATCTGCAATCTGGTTATGTAACAGATAAAATGCTACAATACCACCGACCAGTGTACCAATACCGCTGATCAGATAAATTACAAGCACACGTCCACTTTCTTTCCATATTTTCTTCACATTTGCATTAAACAAAAGAAGTGGTACTGCAAGTGGTACAACATATGACCATACAAAATCATATGCCGGTGCATCTGTCGGGATTACCCGGATGTTAGAAAGAATCATAGCTCCAATCAAAGCAATAACACAACCTGTTACTTTTCCTGCCCATTTGTACTTCTGCTCCATCCAGATAGCTAATGCTGCGATGACTACTAATATTGCAAACAACGCCCACGTATTATCCGCACTAATTAATGTTCTCATATGAATCCCTGCCTTTCTCAATCCTATAAACAAGTTACTTTTTCGTATTCTTTATTTCCATACTTCTTTGAATACTCGATAAAAATTCTTATAGCCAATCTTGTCAAGCTCTTCCTGACTGTATCCCCTCTTCTTTAATACTGCCAGGATATTCTTTGCTTCTGCCTCATTAGAAATACCGTCGCCACTCGGTGAATCGACATGATCACTGAATGTCTTAAGCGCCTCTCCTCCAAGGTAGTCATCAAAGTCAAATCCAAGACCAATATGATCGATTCCGATCAGATCAGCAATATACTCGACATGGTCTGCCAAATGCTCGACATTTTGTTCATCGTGCTTTTCAGAAATAAACTCTCTCATACTGTTCATTCCCACCAGACCACCAGTCTTAGCAATCGCCTTCAACATGTCATCTGTCAGGTTGCGCATTGCCGGACATACACTACGTGCATTGGAATGTGATGCAATAATCGGTCCCTGCGCCAGATCAATGACACCCCAGAAACATTTGTCATTTAGATGTGATACATCCATCACCATTCCAAGATCCTGAATCCGCTTTACGGCTTTCTTTCCGGCTTCTGTAAGTCCCCTTGTTACATCCACCGGCCATCCGGTTGCCAATGCGTTTAATTCATTCCAGGTAAGCATTGCGTGTCTGACACCTACTTCATCATAAAAATAGTTGATCATATCAATGTCTTCCCCAATCTGGCTTAACCCTTCCATTCCGGTTACGATATTTAATTTTCCTTCTTTTGTACCTTTTTCAAAATCATCGTACTTCTTCACAAAATTCAGAATATCTGCAGAATCTTCCATTTCCTGCTTAATACTCTTTACAATCTGTTTGGATCGTTTCACTGGATCACTATCATATGGTGGATCGATCCAGATTACGAAAATTCCTCCTGTAACACCACCTTCCTGGAACTTATGCAGATGATGCTTACGAAAAATATCTCTTTCTCCGTGATCTACTGCACGGCAAGTTACATCTGTCCACACATCTCCATGGCCATCAAAAATCATTCTATCTTCTCCCTTCTGACATTTTCAAGACATCTCACATACCGATTATTTTTTCACCACCCTCCTGTTTCATCGGATTAAGAGTCTTTTTTCATTTTTATATATGCACGCCATGTTGTTGCAAATTTTTTCCACTCGATAAGACCATCTTCCTGGATTCTGGATCCGAGTGCCGCATGATGCGGTGCTTCTTTTACAACTTGTGGCGTAGTATATGCTTCTTCTGCAATCTGACGATATGCATCTACAAATTCATCAATGTCATCCTTTGAGTAAGATTCTACAGGCTCTGGTGTAAAAGGTTCTGGAATGATTCTTGGATGATGACTTGTAAAATAATCTTGAAAACCATAATCCACGATTCGTCTGCAGATATCATCTGTCGTTACACCTGTCTCGTCCGTCAATTCTTTCCAGCTCAGTCTTGCCTGTTCTAATCTGTATTTTCCTTTCGCATATGGCAAGGAAATTCCTTTTATCTCCAAAAGTTTTTTCAACATATAATTATTATTTAAAATCGACATTTCTGCAATCTGTTTCATTCCATCCGGACCGAGAGTTCGAATATATGCATAGGTTCTCACAAGAACTGCAGGCACTCCATAAAATTTTCTTAACTTTCCAATGCTATCCGGACGATTGTAATCCAGATAATATTTTTCTCCGTCAAATTCTACTGTCGGTGCTGCAACAAACTTTGCAAGCTTCTCACATACGCATTGTGCTCCGGCTGCCGGTCCCTGACATCCGTGCGGTGAAGAAAAGGATTTGTGCAGATTATAATGGCACATATCAAATCCTGCATCTCGCGCTCTTGTAATTCCGAACAGTCCATTTAAGTTTGCCTGGTCATATACGCATAAGCCTCCAGCTGCATGAACAATATCTACAAATTCTTTAATTTTCTCATTGTAGATTCCGGTATCTTCCGGATTGGTGATCATAAGTGCGGCTGTATGTTCAGAAACGGCTGCTTTTAGAGCATCTATATCTGGCACACCGTTTTCATCTGGATATAAAGTGATTACCTTATATCCAAGCGTTGCAGCGGCACCTGGATTGCCCGGATGCGATAAAATGGTCGTAATAATCTCATTTCGCTGTTCACCCTCACCTCTGGATTCATGATAAGCACGAATTGTCTCTACATTTGCAAAGATTGCCTGAGTACCGCCTCCTGGCTGTAAGCTTACTTTATCCATACCCGAAATTGCCTTGATGTACTGCTCATCTCGATACATAATTTCCAGGATCCCCTGAATAGTTGACTCGTCCTGATATGGATGAACTTCGCTTAATTTTTCAGATCTCACCAATTGTTCATGTATCTTCGGACTATACTTCATAGTACAGGTTCCAAGCCCGATATCAATATTAAAATCTGTTCCAATCGTCTCCTGAGATAATCTCATATAATGTCTGAGTACCTGCATCTGAGACATTTCCGGAAGCTTCGGTGCTTTTTTTCGAATCAGATTTTTCGGAAGCAGCGTTTCTACGGTTCCTGTTGCTTTTGTAACTTTTTCATCTGCTTTGGGAACTAATATTCCTCGTTCACCTGGATTGCCAAGTTTCATAATAATAGGTTCGTCCCATCTTGCTTCGTGGAAATCCCGATTGAACAAAATCGCTGCGCGATGGCCTGCCAAGG
>UMIC01007859.1_pt1 | contig 58326 bp, 52 predicted proteins | sample 1965681 | NCBI WGS metagenome assembly UMIC01 (sample SAMEA4836114, study PRJEB28245) | human gut metagenome | biome: gut microbiome; material: fecal sample | place: Denmark | collected 2008
TACGAAGACACATTGCAGACGCGATGTATCTTTTTGTATAATAGGAAATTCCTTGGAATTCTCTATTACACAAAAAGGCGCTAACGTGCCAATGATGCGCGCTCGCGCGAAATTGTAATATGAGGAGGTTTTAAGTTATGGCAAAAAAGTCCATGCGCGTAATCGGGGAGTACACAATGATCACAGCGGCGACCTTTGTCGTGGCGGCAGCCGTCTATTTCTTTCTGATTCCGAGCGGTGTATCGGTGGGAAGTATTTCCGGTCTAGCGATGCTTTTGGGAAATGTGATACCGCTGCCGATTTCAGTGCTGACTTTTATTTTAAATGCGGCGCTTCTGGTGGTGGGCTTTCTTTTTATCGGACGCGAGTTCGGCGTCAAGACGGTGTATACGTCACTGATTCTGCCGGTTTTTCTGTGGGTGTTTGAGCAGGTTTTCCCGGATTTTGTGTCGATCAACCAGGATGCGATGATGGATACGGTCTGCTATATCTTTGTTGTCAGCGTTGGTCTGGCTCTTTTGTTCCGGATGAATGCCTCGTCGGGCGGTCTGGACATCGTGGCAAAGCTCTTAAACAAATATTTCCATATGGAGCTGGGAAAAGCGATGGCGCTTCCAGGCATGTGTGTGGCGCTCTCATCCGTGTTTTTTAGCGATAAAAAACTGGTGGTGCTGGGCATTCTGGGCACATACTTAAACGGAATTGTGCTGGATCATTTTATTTTCGGTCTGAATCTGAAAAAGAGAGTTTGCATTATCTCAGAAAAAGAAGAAGAGATACGCCAGTTTATCCTGCATACGCTTCACAGCGGCGCGACGATCTATCAGGGATTCGGCGCGTTTGACAATGAGCCGAAGACGGAAATTATCACGATCGTAGATAAAAACGAATATGCACAGCTCATGCCGTATATATTAAAAACAGATCCGAAGGCATTTGTGACGGTGTATGCGGTGAATGAGATTATTTATCGTCCCAAAAGATAGAAAATGATGTTACTGATAAAAAAACTCAGTAAGCAAAAATGAACAAAATTTGCTTGACGTGGTAAGTGATTCATGATATAGTCTCATTGAAGTTAGATGAGACTAACCTGCGAAAAGGAAAATAGAAGGCAGAAAAAGCCTTTTATTTTTTAAAAGATAGTTAGCTGTATCTAACTAAAGGTAGATATGGCTAACTAAGAGAAGCAGTCAGGAGGCAGGAAGATGGAACGATTGTTTGAAGAAGTATTCGTAGAGGTGTGTGCGCCGACTCTTCGTGGCATCAAACCGTCGAACTTGTTCCGCTATCAGCCGCAGAACCGTGATAAACTCCTGGAAGCGCTTGATTTCTGGAACCGGGAGCTGGAACCGTCGGGGCTTCAGGTGCGGGCGCTTAAAGAGTGCAGCCGGACGGGCGCGTTTCTGATTCTGGTGTACCGCGAGGAATGGCTTCGCTTTATTCTGGGTAAAATATCTGTACAGCACTTTTTAAAAAAGTCTGGTTACCAGATGCAGAAGACGGTCGATGGCTTTTTGAAGCAGCTTTCCAACCGGCTTTGTCTGGAACATGATTTTCCACATGAGATTGGCATTTTCCTGGGGTATCCGCTTGAGGATGTTGTTGGATTCATTGAAAATCAGGGAAAAAATTATACCTGTAGCGGTTACTGGAAGACGTATGGCGACCCGCAGGAAGCAAAACGGCGGTTTGATTCATACCGGGAATGCACGGAAGTGTGCCGGGAGAAATACCGTCAGGGGACACCGATTATTCAGCTTGTAAAAGCCGCATAATAAATCTAAGTAAGTAAATTATTCACAAGGAGGAAATAAAAATGAGCAAGGTAGCAATTGTATACTGGAGCGGAACGGGAAACACAGAGGCTATGGCAAATTACGTAGCAGAGGGCGTTAAGAAAGCGGGTGGCGAGGCTGATTTATTTACTTCCGCAGAGTTTGGCGCTGACAAAGCTGGCGAGTATGACAGAATCGCATTTGGCTGCCCGTCTATGGGGGCTGAACAGTTAGAGGAGTCTGAGTTCCAGCCGATGTTCGACGAGGTTAGCCCGGTTCTCTCTGGCAAAAAGATTGCATTATTCGGTTCTTACGGATGGGGCGACGGCGAGTGGATGCGTACCTGGGAGAGCGACTGCATGACTCTGGGCGTAACCATGGCTTGCGAGCCGGTAATCTGCAACGCAACGCCGGACGAGGCAGCAGGTGCTGAGTGCGAGGCACTGGGCGAGGCTCTTGCAAACGCATAAGTAAAATCGCATAAAAACACATATATAATAAGAAGAAGTACAATTACCTGCGAACGCAGGACATCTTAAATTGCCATAATAAAGATGCTTAAAAATTGAAAATCAGAAAAGGAAGTGTCCTCCCGCGGCGCTTCCTTTTTTGTGGGCAAATATCCCCTTTTCGAAAACTCCAAAATGTGATATGATAAAAAATAAAACTGTTTGATTTGACTCAAACAACAGTATCAATTTACGAAAAGAAACAACGGAGGGAATGTATATGGAAGAAAATAAAAAACCATTGGCAGAGGGAGAGGAGAAGGAAGAGGCTGTCTCCAAGAACTTTATCGAGCGCGAGATTGACAAAGATCTGGCAGAGGGCGTTTACGATCATGTCCAGACGAGATTTCCTCCGGAACCGAACGGATATCTTCATATTGGACACGCTAAATCGATTATTCTGAACTCTGGACTGGCAAAAGAATACAACGGAAAATTCAATCTCCGTTTTGATGACACCAACCCGACGAAGGAGAAGACGGAGTTTGTTGAGTCAATCATCGAGGATGTAAAATGGCTGGGCGCTGATTTTGAGGACCGCCTGTTTTTTGCATCCAACTATTTCCAGCAGATGTATGAGTGTGCAGTTCTTCTTATTAAAAAGGGAAAAGCATTCGTCTGCGATCTGACAGCTGATCAGATCCGCGAGTACCGCGGTGATTTTAACAATCCTGGTAAGGAAAGCCCATACCGCAACCGCAGCATCGAGGAGAACTTACAGCTCTTTGAGGAGATGAAAGAAGGCAAATATGCGGATGGCGAAAAGGTACTGCGTGCGAAAATTGATATGGCATCCCCGAACATCAATATGCGTGATCCGGTTATTTATCGTGTAGCCCATATGCATCATCACAACACCGGGGACAAATGGTGCATTTACCCGATGTACGATTTCGCTCATCCGATTGAGGATGCGATTGAGCACATCACGCATTCGATTTGTACGCTGGAATTTGAGGATCACAGACCGCTCTATGACTGGGTCGTAAGAGAGTGCGAGTTTGAGAACCCGCCGCGCCAGATTGAGTTTGCGAAGATGTATCTGACCAACGTCATTACCGGAAAACGTTATATCAAGAAACTGGTAGAAGATAAGATTGTAGATGGCTGGGATGACCCGCGTCTGGTAACCATCGCAGCGCTGCGCCGCAGAGGTTACACGCCGGAATCCATCCGCCGCTTTGTAGAGCTGGCAGGTGTCTCCAAAGCAGATAATTCCATCGACAGTGCAATGTTAGAGTACTGCCTGCGCGAGGATCTGAAATTAAAGAAGTCCCGTGTGATGGCAATTCTTGACCCGGTCAAGCTTGTTATCGACAACTATCCGGAAGGACAGATCGAGGAGCTGGATGCACCAAACAATATGGAGAACGAGGAACTTGGTTCCAGAAAGATTCCATTTGGCAGAGAACTTTACATCGAACGCGAGGACTTTATGGAGGAACCACCGAAGAAATACTTCCGTCTCTTCCCGGGCAATGAGGTCCGCCTGATGAACGCGTACTTTGTTACCTGCACCGGATTCGAGAAAGATGCAGACGGTAATGTAACGGTTGTTCACTGTACCTACGATCCAGAGACGAAGAGTGGTTCCGGCTTCAATGCAAGAAAGGTAAAAGGTACGATTCACTGGGTAGCAGCACAGACTGCACTGAAAGCAGAAGTACGTCTCTATGAGAACCTGGTAGACGAGGAAAAGGGCAAACTCAATGCAGATGGAACGCTGAACTTAAATCCGAATTCCCTGCGCGTTCTGAAAGAGTGTTACTTAGAGCCGGGTCTGAAAGAGGCAAAAGCATTTGAGAGCTTTCAGTTCGTCCGCAATGGATACTTCTGCGTGGACTGCCGCGACAGCGAGCCGGGCAAACCGGTTTTCAACCGGATTGTTTCGCTGAAGAGCTCTTTCAAGCTTCCGAAATAAATCGAGAACAACTCTTGAAAATGTATAAAAAAATACAGAAAAAAGCGGCTTTGTTCTGATGAAAAAAGGAGAGAACGGGACTTTCAGAATACATTTTAGAATATGAGCAAAATGCTTGAGAGGTCTTGGCGATTCTTCCGGGGGTTATTAAGAAAAATGTAGAAAAATGTAGTAATAACCTATAAAAAGCAGGTTGTTTTTGCTAATAAAACACCCTGCTTTTTGTGCATAATTTATGAAAGGCTTGGTTGACAATCAGGGGGGTTACTGTTATAATTTAAGTAAAGTGAGCTGATCATGTCAATCTGTGGCTTCACTTGTTACAGTTAAGGGGAAAAGCCCCTTATAAATTGCTTTCAAAAATGGAATGCATTCCACAATACGGAATCTTACTGGTGGAATTTTATAAGTATAATTTTTCACAAAGAAAGCAGAACCTAAAATAAATAAGGAGGTGCAATGCACAATGTGGACTGAACCAACTATGCCTTTCGGGCAGTCAGTTATCGTTTCTCTGCTGGGTCTTTCGGTAGTTTTCCTGGCTCTGATCTGTCTGGCTCTGGCAATTATGGTAATTTCCAAGATTCTCCGCTCCGTTGTTTCTGATGGTGCTAAGGCCCCGGCCGCAGCACAGAAAGCAGCACCGGCTGTGTCGGATGAAGCTGATAAGGAATTACTTGCCGTGCTGATGGCAACGATCGGGGATGACCTCGGATTGCCGACAGACAAGTTTAAGATCTTGAGCGTGACAGAAGTTAAGTAATGAGAAACAGGAATGAAAGGAAATCGAAAGGAAGGTTAGAGCAGTTATGAAGTATACGGCTACCCTCAATGGAAAACAGTACGAAGTAGAACTTGAAAGAATCGATGCATACGAGCCAATGCCGCGTTACGGCGAGGCTCCGGCAGCAGCACCGGCTCCGGCAGCAGCACCGGCAGCTCCAGCACCGGCGCCTGCACCAGCAGCACCGGCTCCTGCACCAGCAGCAGCTCCGGCGGCAGCACCGGCAGCAGGTGCAACTACCGTAGAGGCTCCGATGCCAGGTAAAATCCTGAACATCAAAGTATCTGCAGGACAGGCAGTTAAGTTTGGTGAGACCGTCATCGTGATGGAAGCTATGAAGATGGAAACTGAAATCGTTGCTCCGGCAGACGGTACAGTAGCACAGATTCTTGTCAAAGCAGGCGACGCCGTTGACACAGGTGCAGCACTGGTTACCCTGAACTAATAGACGATACTATGATAAATAGCAACTGTTTACAAAAAGGAATTTTCGGAACTGAAAATTCTGTATGATACAGTTCAGGCAACAGATTTTGCCGATTTGGAATACAAAGCATCGGCAAAATCCCATTACTGGGCACACATGTGTGAACAGTAATGATAAACATTCGAAAGGACGTAAAGAATTATGAAATATGTTGCTACGATCAATGGAAAGAAATACGAAGTTGAAGTAGAAAAATTAGAAGCTTACAAATCTCTGGATCGTAATGGTGTAGCAGCTCCGGTAGCTCCGGTTCTTCCGGCATCCGCACCGGTACAGAGACCGGCAGCACCGGCTCCAGTTGCAGCAGCACCGGCTCCAGCTCCGGCATCGGCAGCAGCTCCGGCTCCGAAGGCAGCAGCTCCGGCGGGCGCAACTACCGTAGAAGCTCCAATGCCAGGTAAAATCCTGAACATCAAGGTATCTGAAGGACAGGCAGTTAAATTTGGCGAAGTAGTAGTTATTATGGAAGCCATGAAAATGGAGACTGAGATCGTTGCTCCGGCAGACGGTACAGTCAGCAAGATCCTTGTTAAGGCTGGCGATTCTGTTGATACAGGAGCTGCTCTGGTTGCTCTGAACTAGGAGGTTAGGTAATGAACTTTTTTGAAATATTAAAAGAGCTTCTTGCACAGTCGGGTTTCGCAGCATTGACCTGGAGAAGCTGTGTAATGATTCTCATTGCTTTTGTATTATTATACCTGGCAATTAAAAAGCAGTTCGAGCCGCTTCTTCTGCTTCCGATTGCATTTGGTATGTTCCTGGCAAACCTGCCGTTGGCTGACCTGATGAAGGAAAGCGAGCCGTGGTATACCGCAGGTGTTCTGCGTATCATCTACGGCGGTGTTAAGTCCAGTTTGTTCCCGTGTCTGATCTTCATGGCAGTAGGTGCCATGACAGACTTTGGTCCGCTGATTGCAAACCCGGTGAGCCTTCTGCTTGGTGCAGCTGCTCAGTTCGGTATCTACATTGCATTCATGCTGGCTAACGCAACTGGTCTGTTTACAGTAGGTGAGGCAGCTGCTATCGGTATCATCGGTGGTGCAGACGGTCCGACCGCTATCTATGTAGCTAACAACCTGGCACCGGATCTGGTTGCTCCGATCGCCGTTGCCGCTTACTCCTACATGGCGCTGATTCCGCTGATTCAGCCGCCGATCATGAAGCTTCTTACCACTAAGAAAGAGCGTTCCATCGTTATGAAGCAGCTCCGTAAGGTAAGCAAGGTTGAGAAGATCGTATTCCCGGTATTCGTAGTACTGTTCTGCTCCCTGCTTCTTCCGTCCGTAGCTCCGCTGCTTGGTATGCTGATGCTTGGTAACCTGCTTCGTGAATCTGGTGTTACAGAGCGTCTTTCTGATACAGCTCAGAACGCACTGTGTAACATCGTAACTATCATGCTTGGTACTACCGTAGGTGCGACCGCAAACGGTGAGATCTTCCTGCGTGTTCAGACCATCGCTATCGTTTGCATGGGTCTTCTTGCATTCGCATTCGCTACCATCGGAGGTGTTCTCCTTGGTAAGGTGCTGTGCGCTGTAACCGGCGGCAAGATCAACCCGTTAATCGGTTCCGCTGGTGTATCTGCTGTACCGATGGCTGCCCGCGTTTCTCAGACAGTTGGTGCAAAAGAGAATCCGACCAACTTCCTTCTGATGCACGCTATGGGACCAAACGTAGCAGGTGTTATCGGTTCTGCCGTAGCAGCAGGTTTCTTCATGCTGATTTTCGGTTAATCGAATATTGATTTTTGGCTGTTGCAGCCGGGATCTGGCTGCATCTGGCCTGCGAAAGACCGCAGCGCCGGAAGTACCGGATCCCGTTTTTACTTATTTATATAGGTAGTTATAGAAAATTTTTTTAAAGGAGGCTTTATTGTGGCTAATAAAGTAATGTCTTTACACGATGCCGTAGAAAAGTATGTATGTGACAACGATGTACTTTGTCTCGGCGGATTTACAACAAACCGTAAACCGTATGCAGCAGTTTACGAGATCCTTCGTCAGGGTAAAACTGGTTTTGTAGGCTGGTCTGGCCCGGCAGGTGGTGACTGGGATGCGTTAATCGGTGAGGGCCGTGTGAGAGCCTACATCAACTGCTATACTGCAAACTCTGGTTACACCAACGTAGCTCGTCGTTTCCGTGCAGCTATCGAGAAGGGTGAGCTTACATATGAGGATTATTCTCAGGACGTTCTGATGCTTCAGCTTCATGCTGCGTCTCTGGGTCTTCCGTACCTGCCGGTACGTATGATGCAGGGCTCCGGACTTGTTAAGTTCTGGGGTATCAGCGAAGAGAAGAGAAGAACCATGGAAGGTGTTGACAACCTGAAATGCGTAGAGATCGAGAACCCGCTTGAGCCAGGCGAGAAGCTGCTGGCTGTTCCGGTTCCGAAGCTTGACTGCGCTATCATCCATGTTCAGCAGGCATCTCCGGATGGAACCTGTATCATCGATGGTGATGAGTTCCATGACGTAGATATCGCTGTAGCTGCAAAACGTTGTATCGTTACCTGCGAGGAGATCGTAAGTGATGAGTATATCCGTCGTGACCCAACCAAGACAAGAATCTTTGGTGAGTGTGTAGACGCCGTTGTTCGTGCACCGTACGGTGCTTGGCCGGCACAGTGCTACGGCTATTATGATGATGATGATAAGGGCTTGAAAGAGTACGACAAGGCTTCCAAGTACCTTGACGCTGAGGATGCTAAGGCACAGCTTCAGAAGGCTGCAGACAAAGCTGCTAAGGCTGCTGCTGCTAAGCCGGAAGATGAGAAGCTTGCAAAAGCTGCAGAAGTTGCTGCACAGGCTGCAAAAGATGCTGCTGACGGCACCAAGATTCCGGAGACCTTCAAGGATTACCTTCAGAAGTATGTATATGGATGCAAGGATCAGGATGATCTGCTCAACGTACTGGGCGGCGCTCGCCTCATGAACCTTAAGAATGAGCCGCATCTTGGCTATTCTACCAGACATTAATTGAGGGAGGGAAAATCTAAAATGGCTGATTATACAAAGTATACAAAGCAGGAAATGCAGGCTTACGCCATCGCAAAAAATATTAAAGAAAATCAGATCGTTATCGTTGGTACCGGTCTTCCGTTAATCGGTGCATCCCTGGCAAAACGTGTTGTTTGCCCGAGCTGCCATCCGATCGTAGAGAGTGGTCTTATGGATTGTTCTCCGATTGAGGTTCCGCGTTCTGTAGGTGACAACCGTTTCATGGCTCACTGTGCAGTACAGTGGCCAAACGTTCGTTTCGTAGGTTTCGAGGCTAATGAGTGGTTACATGATGCTGATCGTATGATCGCATTCATCGGTGGCGCTCAGATCGACCCGTACGGAAACGTTAACTCTACCTGTATCTTTGGTAAGGGTGATTATGTTAAACCTACCACACGTTTCACCGGTTCTGGCGGTGCAAACGGAATCGCTACCTTCTGCAACACCATCATCATGATGCAGCATCAGAAGAGAAGATTCATGGAGCATGTTGACTACATCACAAGCTGTGGCTGGATGGACGGCCCTGGCGGACGTGAGAGAGCAGGTCTTCCGGGCAACCGTGGACCGCAGATGGTAGTTACCGATCTTGGTATCATGAAATTCGACGAAGAGACCAAGAGAATGTACCTGGCTTACTACTATCCATTCTCCTCTCCGGAAATGGTTCAGGAGAACACTGGTTTCGAGATCGATACCTCCAGAGCTCAGCTGATGGAAGGTCCGGATCCGGAGATCATCCGCGTTATTCGTGAAGAGATCGACCCAGGTCAGGCATTCATCAAAGTTCCGAAGGAGACTAAGTAATTAGCCTTCCATAGGGAATCAAGACAGATATCATTTCTGTCGATTAATTAGTTACTGATTGCAGGCGGGACAGGAGACGAACTGTCCCGCAAGCAATTCATTTATAACCATTTTTATTTTTTATTTTATAAGGAGAAAAGAAGACATGAATATGTATTCAATGCCAGGATATTTCCAGAATATGCCTACCGTTGGTAAAGCTCTGGTTAATCCGAATCCGGAAAACGAGCAGGAACTGAAGGCTGTTGAGAACGACATCCATGAGTCCATTAAGCAGGCTCTTGATGCTGGTATCACAACCGAAGAGAAGTTAAACGCACGTGGACAGCTTTCTGCTACACAGCGTATCAACGCCCTGATCGATCCAGGTACATGGTGCCCGTTAAACAGCCTTTACAATCCGGAAGACAACCGTTTCCAGACAACTAACGTTCTGAATGGTCTTGGCCGTGTAAATGGCAAATGGGTTTACATCATCGCTTCTGATAACAAGAAGATGGCTGGTGCTTGGGTTCCGGGACAGGCAGATAACCTGCTCCGTGCTGCAGATACCGCTAAGATGCTGCATCTGCCGTTAGTATACCTGTTAAACTGCTCAGGCGTTGAGTTCCCGAATCAGGACAAAGTATACCCGAACCGTCGTGGTGGTGGTACACCGTTCTTCCGCAACGCTGAGTTAAACCAGCTTGGTGTTCCGGTTATCGTAGGTATCTACGGAACCAACCCGGCAGGTGGTGGTTACCACAGCATTTCCCCGACTATCCTGATCGCTCATAAAGATGCGAACATGGCAGTTGGTGGCGCTGGTATCCTTTCCGGTATGAACCCGAAGGGTTACATCGATGAGGAAGCAGCAGAGCAGATCGTTAACGCTCAGATCGAGAACAGCAAACATCACGTTCCGGCTCCGGGTTCCGTGCCGATCCACTATGATGAGACAGGATTCTTCCGTGAAGTTTACGAGGATGATTTAGGCGTTATCGAGGGAATCAAGAAGTACATCAACTACCTTCCGTGCTTCAACCTGGAGTTCTTCCGTGTTGACAGCCCGAAGGCTCCGCAGCTTCCGGCTGAGGATCTGTACAGCATCATCCCGATGAACCAGAAACGTCCGTACGACATCTACGATGTAATCGGCCGTCTGTTCGATAACAGTGAGTTCTTCGAGTACAAGAAAGGCTACGGTCCGGAGATCGTTGCTGGTCTTGCAAAAGTTAACGGCCTTCTGGTTGGTGTTATCGCTAACGTACAGGGCTTACTCATGAACTATCCGGAGTACAAACAGGGTTCTGTAGGTATCGGTGGTAAGCTGTACCGTCAGGGTCTGATTAAGATGAACGAGTTCGTTACTCTGTGTGCTCGTGATAAGACACCGGTTATCTGGCTGCAGGATACCACAGGTATCGATGTAGGCGATGACGCTGAGAAGGCAGAACTGCTTGGTTTAGGTCAGTCCCTGATCTACTCTATCGAGAATGCTAAGCTTCCGTCTCTGGAGGTTACTCTTCGTAAGGCAAGTGCTGCTGCTCACTACGTTCTGGGTGGTCCGCAGGGCAACAACACCAACGTATTCTCTATCGGTACAGGTGCTTGCGAGTACTACGTAATGCCGGGTGAGACCGCTGCAAACGCTATGTACTCCAGAAAGCTTGTTAAAGCTAAAAAAGCTGGCGAGCCGCTTCAGCCGATCATCGACAAGATGAACGCTATGATCCAGATGTACACAGACAAATCTCGTCCGAAATATTGTACAAAACAGGGTATGGTTGATGAGATCGTAGATCTGACCGATCTTCGTCCGTACATCCAGGCATTTACCGAGGCTTATTATCAGAATGCTCAGGCTATCTGCCCGATGCATCAGATGCTGGCTCCGAGATCTACTCGTGAGTTCATCAACTACGGTAAATAATTATCAAATTAAAACGGCATTGTGATAGGTGCCGCTAAGATAACATTTTAAAAAGAGAAGGCGCGTAAGTACGCGGCTGACAGTGATAGTGTAAATAGTGATAAGTAACAAATTGATAGTGTGAATAGTGTGAGGCTCTGGCGAAGCGGCTTGTCTGTATGACTGTAAATGAACCGTTTTGCCGGATGCTTGCAGATAAATCGGGCAAAGGAACTGGAACCTTTGCTCGATTTATTGGTATACTCAGGCAGATAAGTAATAAGTAATAGTTTTGTTAAGAATTATTTTATAACATTTTCAAGATTTTACAGCGACTTTTAGTTGATTTTGTGGTATTATGATGGGTGGAGACGATGTGATAGCACGGATCTGCCAAAACATCGTTGAAACAAAAATCAGGCATAGAAAGTCAGTATTGAAAGGAAAAAGATACATCATGAGCGAAATTTTCACTTTAGGTATCGACGTAGGCTCTACAGCTTCCAAATGTATCATCCTGAAGGATGGCAAGGAGATCGTAGGTAAGTCTCTGATTGACGTTGGAGCAGGTACCAGCGGTCCAAGCCGTGCCATCGAGGCAGTTCTGGAAGATGCAGGCCTCAAGAAAGAAGATATGGCATTCACACTGGCTACCGGTTATGGACGTACATCTCTGATGGACGGAATTGCCGATAAGCAGATGAGTGAGCTGTCATGTCATGCAAAGGGCGCTTATTTCCTTTTCCCGAAGGTTCATACCGTAATTGACATCGGCGGTCAGGACGTGAAGGTTCTTCGCGTTGAGGACGGTGTCATGACAAACTTCCAGATGAACGATAAGTGTGCAGCCGGAACCGGAAGATTCCTGGATGTTATGGCTCGCGTTCTCGAAGTTGAGGTAAGTGATCTAGGCCGTCTTGGCGCTATGTCCAAGAAGCAGGTAGGAATCAGTTCCACCTGTACGGTTTTTGCAGAGAGTGAGGTTATAAGCCAGTTGTCGATGGGAACGGATAAATGTGATATCATTGCCGGTATTCATCGTTCAGTGGCTCATCGTGTCACGGGTCTTGCCCACCGAATCGGTGTAGTGCCGGATGTCGTTATGACAGGCGGTGTGGCTCAGAACCAGGGCGTAGTAGATGCGCTTGAGGCTGAGCTTGGCGTAAAGATTTGTACATCCCCGTTGACACAGTATAACGGCGCGCTTGGCGCAGCCCTGATGGCATATCAGGTAGCCAGCCGTCAGAAGTAACTAAGTTAATTTTTAAGAATGGAGGATAATTATTATGGCAAAACAAGTTAGTCCTGGTGTTCTTGCGCTTCGTAAAGTCGTAGATGACGTACACAAAGAGGCGCGTGAGGCCAAAGCAAGAGGCGAGTTAGTTGGATGGTCTTCTTCCAAATTCCCGTGTGAGCTTGCAGCAGCATTTGATTTACACGTTATGTATCCGGAGAACCAGGCAGCTGGTATCGCAGCTAACCGTTACGGTGAGCTGATGTGCCAGGCAGCTGAGGATCTTGGATATGACAACGATATCTGCGGTTACGCTCGTATCAGCCTTGCATATGCAGCTGGTGTACGTGTATCCCGTAAGTATGATCCGGAGACTGGTGAATACATCATCGATCCGAGCACAGGTAAACCATTAAAAGATGCTGACGGCAACGTAGTGATGGGTGAAGACGGAAAACCGAAGAAGGATCCGAAGACTCAGACTCCGTATCTGCAGCTGGACAACCTGCTTGAGATTGAAAAACTCCCGGATGGTCCGGAAAAAGAGAAACGTCTTGAGGCTATTTCTCCGATTCGTCAGATGCGTATTCCGCAGCCGGATTTCGTTCTTTGCTGCAACAACATCTGTAACTGTATGACAAAATGGTATGAGAACATCGCTCGTATGTGTAACATTCCGCTGATCATGATCGATATCCCGTACAACAATACAGTAGAAGTTCATGATGAGAATGTTAAATACGTTCGCGCTCAGTTCGACAAAGCGATCAAACAGCTGGAAGAGCTGACAGGCAAGAAGTTCGACGAGAAGAAGTTCGAGCAGGCTTGTGCAAACGCTAACCGTACCGCTAAGGCTTGGCTGAAAGTCTGTGATTTCCTGCAGTACAAACCGGCTCCATACAGTGGATTTGACCTGTTCAACCACATGGCAGACGTTGTAACTGCACGTGCTACTGTAGCTGCTGGTGATGCTTTTGAATTACTTGCAAAAGACCTGGAAGAGACAGTTAAGAAGGGTGAGACCACAACTCCGTTCCCGGAGAAATACCGTGTTATGTTCGAGGGTATTCCGTGCTGGCCGAAACTGCCGGCTCTGTTCAAACCGCTGAAGACCCACGGTGTAAACGTTACTGCCGTTGTATATGCTCCGGCATTCGGTTTCGTTTACAACAACATCGATGAGATGGCTCGTGCTTACTACAAAGCTCCGAACTCTGTCTGCATCGAGCAGGGTGTTGACTGGCGTGAAGGCATCTGCCGTGATAACAAGGTAGATGGCGTTCTGGTTCACTACAACAGAAGCTGTAAACCGTGGAGTGGTTACATGGCTGAGATGCAGCGTCGCTTTACTGCTGACCTGGGTATCCCGTGTGCTGGTTTCGACGGCGATCAGGCTGACCCGCGTAACTTCAATGCTGCTCAGTACGAGACTCGTGTAGAGGGTCTGGTTGAGGCAATGGAAGCAAATAAGCAGGCAAAGGAGGCTAAATAACCATGAGTGTTAACGCATTATTAGAAGAATTTAAGGTAAAAGCTGCAACTCCGAAGCAGCAGCTTGCTGAATATAAAGCTCAGGGCAAAAAAGTAGTTGGTGTTCTTCCTTACTACGCTCCGGAAGAGCTTGTATATGCCGCTGGTATCGTTCCGATGGGTATGTGGGGTTCCAACACTAAGACCATCAGCCGTGCAAAAGAGTACTGCGCTACTTTCTACTGCACCATCGCTCAGTTAGCTCTGGAGATGCTGCTGGATGGAACTATGGATCAGTTAGACGGTATTATCACACCTACTATCTGTGATACTCTTCGTCCGATGAGCCAGAACTTCCGTGTAGCTATGGGCGACAAGATGAAAGTTATCTTCTTAGCTCATCCGCAGAACCGTTTCGAAGAGTTTGGTCTTCAGTTCTGTATCGATCAGTACAACCATGTTAAAGCTGATCTGGAAGAAATCGCTGGAAGAAAGATTACTGATTCTGACATCCAGGATGCTATCGTTGTATACAACAAGAGCCGTGCAGCTCGCCGTGAGTTCGTAAAACTGGCTAACGAGCACTGTGATGTTATCACACCAACCAAACGTTCCGCAGTTCTGAAGGCATTCTACTTCATGGAGAAGCCGGAATACACTGCAAAGCTTGTCGAGCTGAACGCAGAGCTGGCTAAACTTCCTGTCTGTGACTGGAAGGGAACCAAGGTTGTTACCTCCGGTATTATCTGTGATAATCCGAAGCTGCTTTCTATCTTCGAAGAGAACAACATCGCTATCGCTGCAGATGATGTAGCACATGAGACACGTTCCTTCCGTGTAGACGCTCCGGAAGACGAGCTGGATCCGGTTAGAGCACTGGCTAAACAGTTCGCTAACATCGATTACGAAGTACTTCTGTACGATCCGGAATCTGACAAGAACCGTCGTGGTGAGTTCGTAGCTAACATGGTTAAGGAAAGCGGCGCTCAGGGTCTGGTACTGTTCATGCAGCAGTTCTGTGATCCGGAGGAGATGGAGTATCCGTACCTGAAGAAAGCTCTGAACGATGCAGGTGTTCCGCACATCAAACTGGGTATCGACCAGCAGATGAGAGACTTCGGTCAGGCAAGCACTGCTATTCAGGCATTCGCTGACGTCCTTGCACTTCAGAAATAATAGAAGATTCGTTTGGGAAACTGAATGATGAGATAGAAACGCCCCCGCAGGAGATTTCCTTGCGGGGGCGTTTATTTGTGTGTCTTGCGGCACACGTTTATTTATTCCTCTGCGGAGTCAGAAGAACTATTATTTGCAATTTTCTCATCCGTCACAGACCCCTGGCGGTAGCCGCTGTCTGGTTCCTGTTTAGAGTTCTTCTTTGGAGCATCCGGCTTTTTGTCTCCGGAGGTAGAAGAGGTTTCTTTGGACGGACCGGAGCTGGCGGAATTGCTGTGGCTGCCGGAGCTTCCGTTGGAGCTGCTGCTATCATCGCTGGAAGAATCTGGCGTCCTGCTGGAGCTGGTGGCTGTTTTTTTCGCCTTTTTGGAGGAGCTGTTCTGGAAATCGTCCCAGCTTTCGTTATCGGATTCATTGGAAGCCGCGGTCTGGCGGATCTGAGCGATGCCGTTTACCGTCCAGGCGCCGTCTGCGTTTACATTGTAGCCGTCCGGCGTCGTGGTGGAGGTTAGGAGCCAGCCTTCGGAGTCGAAATAGTAGCATTCGCTGACGCCGTCCTGGTTGCCGTCGATCCAGCGCCAGCCATTTGCCGCCCAGGTGTTGTCACCGTTGTCGTACCACCAGCGGGCAGCATTGTCACCAGCTCCATTTTTCCAGCTTCCTGCCATCGCCGGGAAAGCGACGGAGAGGGAGAGAAGACCCGTTGTTAAGCCTGCTAAAAATAAGCGTTTATTAATCATAAAGTGAAATCTCCTTTATTTCTCCTGCTTAAATGTATGTCCCATATAATAGGATAATTCTGCCGCACTGTGGCGGACCTGATCCTGCAGGTGCAGAAGATGTGTGTCATCTTCAATACGGGAATACGGTGCGATGATTCCGACCGAAGCGGAAATGCGTCCGTCAATACCGTAAATGGGAGCACCGATCCCGACTGCATCCGGGACGTATTCGCCGTGGGAAACGGCAATGCCCTTCTCACGGATGGTGCGGAGTTCTTCTGCCAATTCTGCGGGATCCGCCTTTGGAAATGCCTCAGGACGGGTTAAGCGTGTGTCCAGATAGCGGCGGATGTATTCGTCGCTCTGGAAAGCCAGAAGCGCTTTGCGGATCGCACCGCAGTGCAGATCCATCTCATAGCCAAATTCTTCGACGACCTTGAGGTGGTTCGGACCGTCCGTTTTGTCAAGTACCAGTCCCTTGTCGCCAACCTGGATGATCAGATAGGAATCCTCACGGGTACAGTAGGAGAGGTTCTTGAGAATCGGAAGCGCCGCATCCTGAATCCGCACATTGTCAGCCGCCGCCCGACCGAGAGAGATGAGGGCGGGACCAAGCTGGTAGGTGTGCGCGTGTTCATCGCGGATCACGTATTTTTTTTCACAAAATGTCTGCAAAATCCGGTGGATTGTGCTGGGCGGAAGCCCGGTTGATTCGGAAAGTTCTGCGATGGAATATTTGTGGTTGGCTTCTTTTAAAAGTTCCAGAAGTTCCATCGCGCGGAGAAGACTTTGTATCATGCAAAGAATCCTCCTGTGTTATTCTGTGATTTCCTCAACCGTCACGGTTGTGCTGTCATCCGGGGCTGCGTCGGAATCTTCTTTCTCGGAAGAAGATTCGCCGTCCTCGGAAACCGGAGCATCTGCGCGGACGGTTTCTGTTTTGACTGGTTCTTCGGAAGAGACATCTGCATCAGCCGGAGCTTTTTCGCTTTCCTCAGAATGTTCAGAAGTTTCCTCTGGAGTCTCAGCCGGAGCTTCCTTTTTCTCCGGATTTAAGGAAACATAGCTGCGTTCGGAGGCAGCTGTATCAGAAGCCTTGGAAGCTTCTTTATCGCCGGCATCGTCAAAATCATCGAAATCATCTTCAAAGTCGTGGAAATCCTCATCCAGTTCCTTGTGGAATGATTTATACTGTAAGACGTAAGAAACACCAGCTGCTGCAGCGCCGACGATAGCTGCCAGTGTCAGTAATTTACCAAAATGTTTTTTTGCCATGGTTGATACTCCTCTCTATACGATTCGATATCCTTATTGTAATACGAAACGCCTAAAAAATAAAGGGAATCTTTTGTGAACAACGGGAAGTGTGTGAATCACGTGTTACGGGGTACGTATGCGTGAACAGTAACACAGGGGCGGTAATTATGTACAGGAAGCATGAGAAAAATGCTTGTTGTCATACCGGAAATCATGTAGAATAAAATTATATATTTGCTAGGTGGTGATAAAAATAAAATGATGAATTTGAATACAAAGATGACGGCGCAGGAATTGGAACAAATGATTGCACAGATGGAAAGGATATTTACGGTTGTACGTATTTTAGATAAAGATCTACTCCATAAGATGGACGTGAGGAACGGGGAACTCCGATCCGAGGACTGCAAATGCTATTCGTTCTGGGAAAAAGGAAAGAATTGTGAGAATTGTGCGGCACAGCGCGCGCTTGCGATGAAGGGACAGTGCATGAAGCTTGAATTTATCGGTCTGAAGATGTATCAGGTCATCGCGAAGTATCTGGAGGTGGATGGAGTTCCCTGTGTGGTGGAGATGATTTCCTGTCTGGATGATGAGACACTTCTTGACGCAGAGGGAAGAGAAGCACTCGTTAAGAAATTTGCACACTACAGGCGCGAGCTGTATGCGGATGCACTGACGAGGAGCTACAGCCGGAGATATTTTGAAGATCAGTTAAAAGAGCAGCGGATGGATGCCGGTATCGCGATGATCGATCTGGATGATTTTAAGACCTACAATGATATATATGGGCATGTGGCGGGCGATAAAGTGCTGGTGACGGTGTCGGCGGCGATTATAAGCTGTATCCGTAAGACGGACCGCTTGGTGCGTTATGGCGGGGATGAATTCCTGCTTGTGATGCCGGGCATCAGTCTGGAGGCATTTGTTGAGAAGCTGCATCGGATACAGGATCTGATCTGCAACATGAGTGTTGAAGGATATCCGCAACTGAAATTGTCAGTCAGCATCGGCGGTACGCTGACGAACGGGGAGACAGTCGGGAAGGCGATGTGCCGGGCGGACGAATATATGTATCAGGCGAAGACCTCCAAGAACATGATTGTGACTGAGAAAGATGGACAGCGGACACCGGAGGAGATCGTGGCAGCCGGGCGGCGCAATACGAGTCGTTACCGCATTTTGATCGTGGACGATTCGGAGATGAACCGTATGATTCTCTCAGAAATGCTGAAAGACGAATTTGAGATTCTGGAGGCAGAAAATGGTTCAGCATGTCTCGACATGCTGAACCGTTATGAGACGAAGATTTCCCTGATTCTTCTCGATATCGTCATGCCGGGGATGAACGGCTTCGGGGTTCTGGAATACATGAACCGCAACAACCTGATCGGGGATATCCCGGTTATCATGATTTCGGGCGAAGATTCGGGCGAGGTCATCAAGCAGGCGTATGAGAGGGGAGTTTCTGATTATATCAAGCGCCCGTTCGATATGGAGGTTGTACACCGGCGTGTCTTAAATACGATCAAATTGTATGCGAAACAGCGCCGCCTGGTGGCAATGGTGACGAACCAGGTTTTTGAGAAAGAGAAGAATAGCCGGATGCTGATCAGTGTTCTGAGCGAGATCGTGGAATTTCGAAATGGCGAGAGCGGTATGCACGTACTCAATATTAATATATTGACGACGATGATTCTGGAACAGCTCGTCAAGAAGACGGACAAATATCCCTTGTCCTGGTCGAACCGGATGCTGATCAGCACGGCATCATCCCTGCATGACATCGGAAAGATCGGAATTGACGAGAAGATTTTGAATAAACCGGGTCGTCTGACGCCGGAGGAGCGTAAGATCATGGAAAAACATACAGTGATCGGTGCGGACATGCTTGCGAATCTTCAGATGTATGAGGATGAGCCGCTGATGAAAGTGGCGTACCAGATCTGCCGTTGGCACCATGAGCGCTATGATGGAAAAGGATATCCAGATGGTCTAAAAGGGGAGGAGATCCCGATCTCAGCGCAGGTGGTGGCGCTGGCGGATGTGTATGATGCGCTGACAAGTGAGCGCGTCTATAAAAAGGCTTATTCTCATGAGGAGGCGGTGCAGATGATCTGCAACGGAGAGTGTGGTACATTTAACCCGCTCCTGCTTGAGTGCCTGTGTGAGATTCAGGATCCTATTAAAAAGGAGCTGCAGGAGGCAGCATACCGGAGTGAGATGAGTGATCCGGAGCGAAAAAATAAGAAATTTGAACATTATGACAATTCACAGAAGAAGTTTTTCGGCGCGGTGACGCAGGCGATTGAAAAAGAGTATGGAACTGCGGGCGAGGAGCTGAGCCGTATGAAAACTGAGGAAGAGAAATAACAGGAGGCTGTCATGACAATTCAGGAATGCTACAAAGAAATGGGCGGGGATTTTGAAGGAGTTCAGAAACGCTTTGGAGGTGTGGCGCTGGTGGAAAAATTTGCCATCAAGTTTCTGAGCGATTCCAGCTTTCAGGATCTGGAGGATGGATTAAAAGAAAAGGATGCGGAGAAAGCATTCCGCGCGGCACATACCCTGAAAGGAATCTGTCTGAACCTGGGCTTTGATGCCTTCTATGAGGTAAGCGCAGCGCTGACCGAAAAACTGAGAGGCAGAGAACTGACCGGATACGAGGCAGATTTTGCATCGGTAAAAGAGTGTTATGAGAAAACGGTTGCGGCGATTAAGGCATTTGAGGAGAGCAATTAATAGAACGGGGAGAAATGGAATATTTCAGTTCTCCCCGTAAAATTTACTAAAATTTTAGCACTCAACACTTGACGGTGCTAACAGAACGTGTTATAACATACTTCGTAAGAAGAAGATACATATCTGATTACGAAAGAAAAGCAATCAGATGGAATAAATTTGGATGGATAAGGAGGAGCCAATAATGAAGTTAACACCATTATTTGACAGAGTTGTATTAAAGCAGTTAGTTGCAGAGGAGACGACCAAATCAGGTATCGTTCTTCCGGGTCAGGCAAAAGAGAAACCGCAGCAGGCAGAGGTAATCGCGGTTGGTCCTGGCGGAGTGGTAGATGGAAAAGAAATCACGATGCAGGTAAAGGTTGGCGATAAAGTTATCTATTCGAAATACTCAGGCACAGAAGTTGAGCTGGACAATGAGAAATATGTCATTGTAAAACAGAATGATATTCTGGCTGTTATCGGTTAATCGATGGGCAGGATGTCTGGAAGACAGATGCTGATCGGAACGTTTATTCAAGAAAATTATGGAGGTTGATAACCATGGCAAAGGAAATTAAATATGGCGTAGAAGCCAGAAAAGCCCTGGAAGCGGGCGTAAATCAGTTAGCAGATACCGTAAGAGTTACATTAGGACCGAAAGGCAGAAACGTAGTTCTGGATAAATCCTTCGGCGCTCCGCTCATTACCAACGATGGTGTGACCATTGCGAAGGAGATCGAGCTGGCAGACCCGTTTGAGAACATGGGCGCACAGCTGGTGAAGGAAGTAGCAACCAAGACCAACGATGCAGCTGGTGATGGTACTACAACCGCAACCGTTCTGGCCCAGGCGATGATCAACGAAGGTATGAAGAACCTGGCAGCAGGTGCTAACCCGATCATCATGAGAAAGGGTATGAAGAAGGCCACAGATGCAGCCGTAGAGGCAATCAAAGGCATGAAGAAGGACGTTAAGAGCCAGGCAGATATCGCAAGAGTCGCTGCTATCTCTTCCGCTGATGAGGAAGTAGGCCAGATGGTAGCAGACGCGATGGAGAAGGTTTCCAAAGACGGTGTTATTACCATTGAAGAGTCCAAGACTATGAAGACCGAGCTTGATCTGGTAGAAGGCATGCAGTTTGACCGTGGCTATGTATCTGCATACATGGCAACTGATATGGAGAAGATGGAAGCCGTTCTGGACGATCCGTACATCTTAATTACCGATAAGAAGATCTCCAACATTCAGGAGATTCTGCCGCTGCTGGAACAGCTGGTACAGTCTGGTTCCAAGCTGCTCATCATCGCTGAGGACATTGAGGGTGAGGCGCTGACCACCCTGATTGTCAATAAGCTGAGAGGTACTTTCACCGTTGTTGGTGTGAAGGCTCCGGGTTACGGCGATAGAAGAAAAGAAATGTTAAAGGATATTGCAATCCTGACTGGCGGTACTGTTATTTCCGAGGAACTGGGACTTGAATTAAAGGATACCACCATGGATCAGCTTGGTCGTGCGAAATCCGTTAAAGTTCAGAAAGAGAACACCATCATCGTAGATGGCTGCGGCGATAAGAAAGCCATCGCAGACCGTGTGGCTCAGATTAAGGCTCAGATTGAGGAAACCACTTCTGATTTTGACCGTGAGAAACTGCAGGAGAGACTGGCTAAGATGGCTGGCGGCGTAGCCGTTATCCGTGTTGGTGCAGCGACCGAGGCTGAGATGAAGGAAGCTAAGATGCGTATGGAAGATGCCCTGTCCGCAGCAAAGGCAGCTGTTGAGGAAGGCATCATCGCAGGCGGCGGATCTGCATATGTTCACGCAGCAGCAGAAGTTCAGAAGGTAGTAGACGGACTGGAAGGCGACGAGAAGACCGGCGGCCGTATCGTCCTGAAAGCTCTGGAAGCTCCGCTGTTCCACATCGCAGCAAACGCAGGTCTGGAAGGCTCTGTTATCATCAACAAGGTAAAAGAGTCCCCGGTAGGCGTAGGTTACGATGCTTACAATGAGGAATACGTAGATATGGTAGAAGCAGGCATCCTGGATCCGGCAAAGGTAACCAGAAGTGCCCTGCAGAACGCAACCAGCGTTGCATCTACCCTGCTTACAACCGAGTCTGCAGTTGCCAACATCAAAGAAGATGCACCGGCAGGTCCGGCAGCAGGCGCTGGCATGGGCGGCATGATGTAAGTAAGAGAGCCGGAAAATGGCGGAAGATGTTACATCAGAGATGCAGTATCGAATGTAGAAAATAAAAATGGTAATTTATAGAAAGAATCTCTGACAGGCAGCTGCCAGGGGAGAGAAGGACTGCTATGCGAAGGTGTGGCAGTCCTTCTTTTTGGGTGAAAAAATTGGCAGGGAAATGAGGCTAAGGATGACTGCATTATTAATACTTATCTGATTGACATTATTTATAAGACACACTAATTAAATAGCGTAAGTAAATTCTATCGTCAACCCCTTTATTCTCCGGTTGACATATTTCAAAAAACTTGCTAAAATCAATTATTAACATCAGACAGTTTTCAATGTCCAGTGTTTAAAATTTACGAAAGTGAGGGTAATATAATGGGTAAGATTATTGGCGATGGCATTACATTTGATGATGTCCTGCTTGTGCCGTCCTATTCTGAGGTTATTCCGAATCAGGTAAACTTGACGACACATCTGACCAAGAAGATTCAGCTGAACATCCCCCTGATGAGTGCCGGCATGGATACGGTTACAGAGCACCGCATGGCGATTGCAATGGCAAGACAGGGTGGAATTGGTATTATTCACAAGAACATGTCGATCGAGGCGCAGGCTGAGGAGGTCGATAAAGTAAAACGTTCTGAGAATGGTGTAATCACTGACCCGTTTTATTTATCCCCAGAGCATACATTAAAGGATGCGGATGAGCTGATGGGCAAGTTCCGGATTTCCGGTGTTCCGATCACAGAGGGAAGAAAACTGGTTGGTATTATCACAAACCGTGACCTCAAGTTCGAGGAAGATTTCTCCAAGAAGATTAAAGAGTGCATGACTTCTGAGCATCTGGTTACCGCTCCGGAGGGCATCACCCTGACGGAGGCAAAGAAGATTCTTGCCAAGGCACGTGTCGAGAAGCTTCCGATCGTGGACAAGGATTTTAACCTCAAGGGTCTTATTACTATCAAGGATATTGAGAAACAGATCAAGTATCCGTTCTCTGCAAAGGATGCACAGGGACGTCTGCTCTGCGGTGCGGCAGTAGGTATCACTGCAAACGTGCTGGATCGTGTGGAAGCCTTGGTGAAAGCAAAAGTAGACGTAGTTGTTCTCGACTCTGCACATGGACATTCTGAGAATGTTCTTCACTGTGTCAGAATGATCAAGGAAGCATATCCGGATCTGCAGGTAATAGCAGGTAACGTAGCGACCGGAGAGGCAACAAAAGCTCTCATCGAGGCAGGCGTTGACGCGGTCAAGGTTGGTATCGGACCGGGTTCCATCTGTACGACCCGTGTTGTAGCAGGTATCGGCGTTCCGCAGATCACCGCTGTTATGGACTGCTACGCAGTTGCCAAAGAGTACGGCATTCCGATCATCGCAGACGGCGGTATCAAGTATTCTGGCGATCTGACGAAGGCGATCGCAGCAGGCGGCAGCGTCTGCATGATGGGTTCCATGTTTGCAGGATGCGATGAGAGCCCGGGAACTTTTGAGCTGTACCAGGGAAGAAAATACAAAGTATACCGCGGCATGGGTTCCATCGCAGCGATGGAGAACGGCAGCAAGGATCGTTACTTCCAGAGCGATGCGAAGAAACTCGTTCCGGAGGGTGTAGAAGGACGTGTTGCATACAAGGGAATGGTAGAAGATACCGTATTCCAGATGCTCGGCGGTCTGCGTGCTGGTATGGGTTACTGCGGCGCATCGGATATTCCGACTCTTCAGGAGACTGGACGTTTCATCAAGATTTCCGCAGCATCCTTAAAAGAGAGCCATCCGCATGATATCCACATCACAAAAGAGGCTCCGAACTACAGCGTGGATGAATAAAAATTGGATAGCATAAGCAATCGATAAGATTGTAAACGATATAAAAGCGGCGTTTCTGCTTCAGCAGGGATGCCGCTTTTTTGGCGGGTTACTGTTCACGCATACGTGCCCAGTGACGGAATTTGCCGTGGCTTCGCATTTAAATACGGCAAATTCCTGCTGCCACCACGTTTTCTTACGGCACTTTCGGTTCCAAAAGTGCCTACCCGTGAACAGTAACTTTGGCGGATTCTTTTTCTCAAACTCTTGTGAAAAAACCGGGGATACGGTATAATGATACATTAGAATAGTAGAAATATAACAATTATGCAGGAAAGACTGTGGATATTCAGAAAACGATTGCGGCGGATTACGAAAGGGATATTTGCGATACCGAGGCAGCAAATCGGGCGTATCAGACGGATAGAAACAGGTAACAGGAGGATTAGTATGACCAGAAGAGAACTGAGAGAACATTGCTTTAAGCTGCTTTTCTGTGCGGATTTTTACCCGACGGATGAGATGCAGGAGCAGGTGGATGTATATTTTACAGAGCCGAAAGAGGAGGACGATGTTCCGAGCGGAATCGGCGATATCATCCATAATCCGATGTTAGACACCTTTGACGGCGGATACGTAAAGAGCAAGGTTGAGAAGATTCTGGATGTGCTTCCGGAGCTTGACAAGGCAATCGATGGGGTTGCACAGGGATGGACTACCCGCCGTATGGGCAAGGTGGAACTGACGATCCTGCGCCTGGCATTATACGAGATCAAGCACGATGACGATGTACCGGAGAAGGTAGCGATCAATGAGGCGGTCGAGCTGGCGAAGAAGTTCGGCGGCGATGATTCACCGGCATTTATCAACGGCATTTTAGCGAAGCTGGTATAAGCGATGGCTGGCGTATATTCGGTTTCGCAGGTTAATGCATACATTAAAAATATGTTCGCACAGGACTTTGCCCTGAACCGGATTTCGGTCAAGGGCGAGGTTTCTAACTGCAAATATCATACGTCCGGTCATATTTATTTTACCTTGAAAGACGGTCTGGGAGCGATGCAGGCAGTTATGTTTGCCAGTAGGCGGAAGGGACTTACGTTCCGTCTGGAAGAAGGACAGCAGGTGGTCGTCAAGGGCAGTATCGAAGTGTATGAGCGGGATGGAAGATACCAGCTCTATGCCAGCGAGATCACGCTGGACGGCACGGGCGATTTATTCCGGCGCTTTGAAAAACTGAGAAATGAATTAGAAGAAATGGGGATGTTTTCCCCGGAATATAAAACGCCGATCCCAAAGTATGCAAAAACGGTCGGTATCGTGACGGCGAGCACCGGCGCAGCAATCCGGGATATTATCAATATCTCGGGACGGCGGAACCCTTACGTGCAGCTTGTCCTCTGCCCGGCACTGGTGCAGGGAGCAGGGGCAGCGCCGAGTATCGTGCGGGCGATCCAGACCCTGGATGCGCTGCATCTGGATGTGCTGATCGTCGGGCGCGGAGGCGGTTCGATTGAGGATCTGTGGGCGTTCAATGAGGAGAGTGTGGCGCGGGCGATTTTTGCGTGTCGGACGCCGGTAATCTCGGCGGTCGGGCATGAGACAGACGTTACGATCGCGGACTATGTGGCGGATCTGCGTGCCCCGACTCCTTCGGCGGCGGCAGAACTGGCGGTTTTTGATTACCACCTGTTTGAGCAGCAGTGCATTGCGGCGGCACAGCAGATGACGAAGCGGATGGAGCAGAAGGCGGAGCAGTATGCCTATCGCCTGGAGCAGTTTCGTCTGCGCCTGCAGCTTCACAGTCCGCAGAGTCAGTTAAATGAGAGACGGCAGTATCTGGAAGATGCGAGAGTTAAGATGGCGCGCCAGATGGAGAAAAAGGTGTCCGATCTGCGCCATCGTCTGGAACTGGTGTGCAGCCGGATGGATGGTCTCTCCCCGTTAAAAAAGATAAGCGGCGGATATGGGTTCGTGACGGATGCAGATGGAAAACGTGTGGAGACAGTGACAGGATTGCAAGCTGGGGATACGCTGACCGTCCGTCTGCCAGATGGACGCGTGGAGGCAGAGATCCGGGAGGTTTATCAGGAAAACCTGCCTGGGTAAAAAAGTGGTTCATTGTGTTGCGTGTGAATCATAACAGAGAGATTTGAGAACACGTTTTCTTTCAGGAAAGATTCCGAGAGTATATTAGATAAAACAGGAGGCAGGATCGATGGAAGAAAATAAGGAAGAACTTTCGATTGAGGAAATGTTTGACCGTCTGGATGGCATTATGCGGACGCTGGAGGACAGCCACAGCACGCTGGAAGAATCGTTTGCGTCGTATGAGGCGGGAATGCGTCTGGTCCGCGCCTGCAGTGAAAAGATAGATAAGGTTGAAAAACAGATTATGGTCGTAAACGGCGAGGAGACGGAGGCGTGACAGAGATGGAAAATGCAAAGGAACGGCTGGCACAGGCAGTCAAAGAAGCGGAAGAGATTGTATATTCTTATCTTCCGGCAGAGGAAGGGCATCAGAAAACGATCTTTGAAGCGATGAATTACAGCGTGAAGGCAGGCGGCAAACGCCTTCGTCCGATTCTGATGCGTGAGGTATACCGTCTGTTTGGCGGTCAGGGAAAAGAGATTGAGCCGCTGATGGCGGCGATCGAGATGATTCATACATCTTCCCTGATTCATGACGATCTTCCATGTATGGACAATGACGAGTACCGCCGTGGAAAAAAGACGACCTGGGTTGCATATGGGTATGATATGGCAGTTCTGGCGGGAGATGCCCTTCTGATCTACGCGATCGAGACGGCGGCAAAGGCATTTGCGATGACGCCGGATGCGGCAAAGGTGGGACGCTGTATCCAGATTTTATCCGAAAAAACGGGTATTTACGGCATGATCGGCGGTCAGACGGTGGATGTGGAACTGACGAATCAGCCGATTCCGAAGGATAAGCTGGATTTTATCTACCGTTTAAAGACGGGAGCACTTTTGGAGGCTTCGATGGTGATCGGAGCCGTGATGGCGGGCGCGAGCGAAGCTGAGTGCGGGACAGTAGAGCGTATGGCGGCGGCGATCGGTCTGGCGTTCCAGATCCAGGATGATATTCTCGACGTTACCAGCAGCCAGGAGGTGCTTGGAAAACCGGTTCTGAGCGATGAGAAAAACAATAAAACCACTTATGTGACATTGGAGGGAATCGAGAAATCGAAGCATGATGTCAAACAGCTTTCGGAGACGGCGGTTGATATCCTCTATTCCCTGCCTGGAAAGAATGAATTCCTCGAAGAGCTGATCGAGATGCTGGTCAGCCGTGAAAAATAAAAAATCCAATCGAAGACCGGGGACGACAGCGGATGTGGAAAACGGTTTGGGGGATGAAAGAATGGTATTAGATACGATAAAAGGACCGGAGGATGTAAAACGGTTGAGCGAGGAAGAACGCAAGGAACTGGCGGCGGAAATCCGCGAGTTTCTGATCGAGACGACAAGCCGGACAGGCGGTCATTTGGCGTCCAATTTAGGCGTGGTGGAACTGACGATTGCAATGTTCTGCGCGCTGAATCTTCCGAAGGATAAGATTATCTGGGATGTAGGGCACCAGTCCTATACGCACAAGATTTTAAGCGGGCGGAAGGATAATTTTGATGGACTGCGCCAGTATGGGGGCTTGAGCGGTTTCCCGAAGCGGAAGGAAAGCCCGTTTGATGCGTTCGACACGGGACACAGCTCGACTTCGATTTCGGCGGGGCTTGGTATGGCACAGGGGCGAGATCTGCTGGGCGAGGATTATTCGATCGTTTCCGTCATCGGGGACGGCGCGCTGACCGGCGGCATGGCATATGAGGCGCTCAACAATGCGGGACGGCTCAAGACGAATTTTATTATTGTTTTAAATGATAATAATATGTCCATTTCGGAAAATGTCGGCGGTATGTCGCGGTATCTGAATAATCTTCGTGCAGATGAGGGCTACAATCTGTTGAAGAAGAATGTGGCGGGCACGTTATCGCGGATCCCGATGATCGGTTCGGATCTGGTCGGCACGCTGCTCCGGACAAAGAACAGCATCAAGCAGCTTCTGATTCCGGGCATGTGGTTTGAAAATATGGGAATCACGTATCTGGGACCGGTGGATGGACATGATATTAAGGGGTTGATCCGTATTTTCAGCGAGGCGAAAAAGATCAACCGCGCGGTGCTGATCCATGTGATTACGAAAAAGGGCAAGGGATACCGTCCGGCGGAGAAGAATCCGTCGGCATTTCACGGAGTTGAACCATTTGATATTGAAACGGGAAAACCGCTCCGGAAAAAGGAACATCCGGGCTATACAGATGTATTTTCCAGAGAAATCTGCCGTCTGGCAGCGGAAAATCCGAAGATCGTGGCGGTGACAGCGGCGATGCCGGATGGAACGGGGCTCAAACGGTTCTCGAAAGAATATCCGGACCGCTTTTTCGATGTGGGAATCGCGGAGGAACACGCGGTTACCTCGGCGGCGGGTATGGCGGCAGCCGGTCTGAAACCGGTGGTGGCGGTGTATTCGTCCTTTTTACAGAGGGCATATGATCAGGTCATTCACGATGTCTGTATCCAGAATCTTCCGGTTGTGTTCTGCGTGGATCGCGCGGGACTGGTCGGAAGCGATGGGGAGACGCATCAGGGTATTTTTGATCTGACATTCCTCTCCTCTGTGCCGAATATGAGCGTGATGGCGCCGAAGAACCGCTGGGAACTGGAAAAGATGCTGCAGTTTGCTATCTCCTACGATGGACCGATTGCGATCCGTTATCCGAGGGGCGAGGCGTACCGGGGCTTGAAAGAATTTCTGGCACCGGTCGAGTATGGCGTCAGCGAGATGTTGTATGAGGAGAGAGGGACGGCGCTTCTGGCAGTCGGAAGCATGGTCAGCACGGCAGAGCATATCCGGGAGAAATTAAAGAGTGCCGGGCAGCCGTGTACGCTGGTCAACGGGCGGTTTGTGAAACCGATGGATACCGACGTGATCGACCATCTGGCTGGAACGCATCATACGATCGTGACACTGGAGGAAAATGTCCTGCGCGGCGGTTACGGCGAGCGGGTGACGGATTATGTACAGAAGCATTATCCGCAGATCAAGGTAGTTAATATAGCGCTGCCGGATGCCTACGTCGAACACGGAAATGTGTCGGTGCTCCGGAATGAGCTGGGAATTGACAGTGATTCGATTCTGGCGCAGCTGAAACGTGAAGGTGTGCTGCAGACTGACGCGGAAGCATGATGGGAAACAAAAGAGTGGCAGCAGCGGAAGGAAGAACATAGAATGAAAGAACGGTTAGATGTACTTCTCGTCAAGAGAGGTCTGGCAGAATCCCGTGAGAAGGCGAAAGCGATCATCATGTCCGGGATTGTATATGTAGAAGATCAGAAAGAAGACAAGGCGGGTACGACCTTCGATGAAAATGCGAAGATCGAGGTACGTGGATCTACCTTAAAATATGTGAGCCGCGGAGGTCTGAAACTGGAGAAGGCGATGACGCATTTCGGAGTGACGCTGGATCAAAAGGTCTGTATGGATGTCGGCGCGTCCACAGGCGGATTTACCGACTGTATGCTGCAGAATGGCGCGGTCAAGGTGTTTTCGGTCGATGTAGGACATGGACAGCTGGCGTGGAAACTTCGCAATGATCCGCGTGTGGTCTGCATGGAGAAGACAAACATCCGTTATGTGACACCGGAGGATATCGGCGAGCCGGTAGATTTCTCTTCGATCGACGTTTCCTTTATTTCCCTGACGAAGGTTTTAGGTCCGGTCAAGGAGATTTTAAGCCCGGGCGGCGAGGTGGTTGCATTGATCAAGCCGCAGTTCGAGGCGGGACGTGAGAAAGTCGGAAAGAAGGGCGTTGTCCGCGAGAAGAGCACGCATCTGGAGGTCATTCAGATGGTGATGGCATATGCGGCAGAGATCGGTTTTGAGATCCGGAATCTGGAATTTTCCCCGATCAAGGGACCGGAGGGAAATATCGAGTACCTCCTGTATCTGCATAAACCGGAGCAGGCATCGGAGGAAACTGTGACTGGTGAGGAAGCACTTGCAAAAGCGGAAAAAGAGTGTCCGGTTTCACCGGAACAGGTTGTTGAGGAAGCTCACATGGAGTTAGACAAAACATGAGAAATTTCTATCTGATTGTAAACCGCGAAAAGCCGCGCGTAGAGGAGGCCGCCGATCTGATTTGCAGCTTTTTTGCAGAGCAGGGCTGCCGCTGCATTCGCCTGGACCGTCACGACGGGCTTCGACGGGATGTTGGGGTGATACCGGCGTATCGCTATACGGATCGTCGGACCGTGCCGGAGGACACAGACTGTGTGATCTGTCTGGGCGGTGATGGAACGTTGATTCAGGCGGCGCGTGATCTGGCGGGACGGAAGATTCCACTGTTTGGCATCAATATGGGGCATCTGGGGTATCTGACGCAGATTGGGCATGAGGAGGACATTCTGCCTGCCATGCGGGATCTGATGGAAGATCACTACCGTCTGGAAAGTCGGATGATGATCAAGGGGTGCGTGATTTCTGGCGGGAAGGTTGTTATGGAGGATATCGCCCTGAATGATATTGTCCTGAACCGTATGGGAATTGATGCGTTCCGGTTTGAGCTGGCTGTCAATGGACAGCTGTTTAACGAATATTCGGCGGACGGCATGGTGGTTGCGACCCCGACCGGTTCGACGGCATACAACCTGTCAGCGGGCGGTCCGATCGTGGCGCCGGAGGCGGAACTGCTGGTATTGACGCCTCTCTGCCCGCATTCACTCAATTCGCGCAGCATCGTTCTGCCGCCGGATAGCCATTTGAGTCTGCGGATTCAGACGACCGGGCGGACGAAGGTTTCGCTGAGCTTTGACGGCGATACGGTGGTTGATATTGAGCCGGGTGATACAATCGAGATAGCAAAATCAGAGATCGAGACGACATTGATACAGCTCAAACAGGTGCCATTTTTGGAAAATATACGGAACAAAATGAAACAGATATAAAAGGAGTCAGAGCCATGAAAATGGAACGTCACAGCAAGATTGTGGAATTGATTGGAAAATATGAGATTGAAACGCAGGAAGAGCTGGCGGAATATCTGAATAAAGAGGGATACAATGTCACGCAGGCAACGGTTTCCAGGGATATCCGGGAGTTAAAGCTGTCTAAGATCCAGACAGAAAACGGCGGACAGAAATATGCGGTTTTCCATCCTCAGACGGCGTTCAATGATAAATATACCCGTATTCTGCACGATAGCTTCGTTTCCATGGATATGGCGCAGAATATCCTTGTCATCAAGACGGTGTCAGGCATGGCGATGGCAGTCGCGGCAGCGCTCGACGCCATCCATTTTTCAGAGATTGTCGGCTGCATCGCCGGGGACGATACGGTCATGTGTGCAGTCCGTACGGTGGACGATACGATCGTTCTGATGGACAAGATCCGCAAGCTGATTGCGGGATGAGGTAAGGTGGGTTCACGCATTTTTTGCGGGAACCGCTGATAAGGAGGAACGGAAAGCGGATGCTTTATCATTTACGAGTGAAAAATCTGGCTCTGATCGATTCGGCGGAGGTGGAGTTCGGGGACGGACTCAACATTTTGACCGGTGAGACGGGAGCTGGAAAATCGATCATCATCGGTTCGGTCCAGATCGCGCTGGGCGGAAAAGCACCGAAAGAGATGATCCGCCGGGGTTGTGACAGCGCCTACATTGAACTGGTTTTCTCCATCGATGATGAGAGAAAGCGCGAGCAGCTGAAGGAACACGATGTTTACCCTGATGAAGAGGGAATTTTAATCATTTCTAAGAAAATCACACCGACCCGGAGCATCAGCCGCATCAACGACGAGACGGTAACGGCTGCAAGGCTGCGGGAGATCACGGGTCTTCTGATCGATCTGCACGGACAGCATGAACACCAGTCGCTGGTGAATGCGTCAAAACATCTGGAAATCCTCGATGCGTATGGCGGGGAGAAACTTCTCCCATTCAAACAGAATACGGAAGCTGCCTATCGCTTGTATATGCAGTTAAAACAGAAATGTGCCGCATTTGCATCCGATCAGGAGACGAGACTGCGGGAGATGGATTTCTGCCGGTTTGAGATCGAGGAGATTGAAAATGCCGCGTTAAAGGATGGCGAAGAGGAAAAGGTGGCAGCCGATTTTAAGCGGTTTTCCAATGCCAGACGGATTGCTGAGAGTCTTTCACAGGCATATGACGCGGTGTCCGGCGATGCGGTGTCGCGGGCGTTCCGTGAGATCGATGGTGCGATGGCATTTGACGAGGGATTGAAGGGGATCCGTGACGAGCTGTGCGATGTAGATTCCCTTCTTTCGGATCTTTCCAGGGAGATCGCCGGATATATGGACGATATGACCTTTGACGAAGCGGCATTTCGGGAGACACAGGAGCGGCTTGACCTGATCCGGAGCCTGGAAACCAAGTATGGGAAGACGATCCCGGAGGTACTTCAGGCGTTGGAAGAAAAGAAAGCGCGACTGCAGGAACTGGAGAATTACGATGAACTTCGGGAACAGGCGGAAAAAGAACTGGAACAGGCGGAAGCAGTACTGAAAGAACATTCCGAGGCATTGTCAGCAGCGCGTAAGCAGTTTGCCGGGGAGCTGGTGGAGAAGATCGCAGACGGGCTTCGGGAACTGAATTTCCTTGATGTGCAGTTTGAGATGGAGTTTAGGCGGCTGGATCATTTCACGGCGGGCGGTATCGACGAGCCGGAATTCCTGATTTCCACGAATCCGGGCGAACCGATTCGGCCGCTCGGTATGGTGGCGTCCGGCGGTGAGCTGTCGCGTATCATGCTGGCAATCAAGACGGTGCTGGCGGAGACCGATCAGGTTCCAACGTTGATTTTTGATGAGATTGACACCGGTATCAGCGGGCGGACTGCACAGATGGTATCGGAGAAGCTGCGGATCCTCTCCAAATGCCGTCAGGTCATCTGCATCACGCACCTGCCGCAGATCGCGGCGATGGCGGACCAGCACTTCGAGATCCGCAAATCCGCGTCCGATGGACGGACGGCAACCTCCATCCGCGCCTTAGACCGCGAGTCGATGGTGGACGAGCTTGCGAGACTTCTGGGCGGCGCGGAGATCACCGAGACCGTGCGGCAGAATGCGGAGGAGATGAAGAAGCTGGCAAAGAAGCGGAAGCTGGAGGTGTGATTATAAATTAAATATAAGATTCGGATTCAGAAAAATGTCGCGTAAGGCGGCATTTTTTTGATCCCCAGATACCAATTAGGTCGAAGTGGTTTTGGAATAGATGCATATATGATAAAGTTAAAATAGAAAGTTTTGGGGATAAAAATAGTAAATTTGAGTTTTTGTTTCATAGGACGCAATTTTTTATGAAACAAGACCAGTGCATTTGTCCGATGACGAGCGTACCGAAGAAGCAGATAAGGTTTCGTCCCGTATCGCAGAAATTCTTTCTGAAACAGCGTTTTCATTTTCGCCAAACGAGTATGTATCTATCCACCGTAAACTCTTTCAGGGTATTTATAAACACGCCGGAAAGATTAGAGATTACAACATTACAAAGAAAGAATGGGTGCTTGATGGGGCAACTGTTATGTACGGTAGTGCTTCAGAACTGAGAGCCACACTTGAATATGATTTTTCGCAGGAGAAGGATTATAGTTATAAAGGACTTTCAATGGACGAGATTATCCATCATCTTGCGGTATTTGTTTCAAGGTTATGGCAAATCCATATCTTCGGGGAAGGCAATACGAGAACAACAGCAGTGTTCTTCATCAAATATTTAAGGACGCTTGGGTTCTCTGCAACCAATGATATTTTTGCAGAAAATGCCTGGTATTTCAGAAATGCACTTGTGCGTGCAAACTATACGAACCTGCAAAAAGGCATTCACGAAACAACAGAGTATTTGGAAGCGTTTCTCAGAAATTTGCTTTTGAACGAGAAAAATGAGCTTTATAATCGAAATCTTCATATAGGTGGACTTTTGAACGAAGAAAAAGTGGATATTGGGGACACAAAAGTGGATGTTGAGAGTGGAAAAGTGGACATTCGAGACAAAAAAGTGGATATTGAAAGTTTACTTTTCGAAAAAAGTAGTGATTTCTCGGCAAAAACGACGATTCATATCCATAGACTTTTTGAGAAGTTTAGCTTTGATGAGGTGTTTGGAAGAAGTGCAGTTATGGAGCTTCTTGAGCTGAAAGGTTCAGGTGCTTCAAAACTTCTTTCCAATTTGGTAAAGGCAGACATTATTGAATCAGTATCCGGTCATGGAAAAGGAAAATATAAATTCAAGAAGTAGTTTAGGTATTGTAGAATTTCCACCCATCGAGTGGAAATTTTGCTTAATATGATAGAAATATTTTCCAAAAATCCGGATTTCATTATATTGGAAGATGATGCAGTTCTCACCCCGCTTCTGATAGATGATGAAATATCTAGTTTGTCGGCAATTCTTTTAAATGAAGCGTATTATGAATTGCTAAAAACCGGACAAAAGAGGGTTGATGGCATTCCAGTATTAAGTCCGACTTGCCTGATACCATTTAAGGCGAAAGCGTGGCTGGGTTTAAAAGAACGCAAGTTGAATGGAGATCAGGTTGACAGCAAAAATATAAAGAAACATAAAAACGATGTGTGCCGATTAGCACAGTTAATCACAGCAAATGGGCTGCACACTCAGCGCAAGAAGTATTGAGAATTTGCTGGCAGTCGGCTATAATGAGATCGAGAACATATGCGTGCAGAGGGGGTGATGAATAGTCATCGACTGTGTGCATAAATATGATTCATTTTGGGGGTTTTATGGGGGCTGAAAGCAAAACGAGGATGACAGAGGGAAGTATCTCTAAGAAGATTATTTTATTTGCCATACCATTGTTTCTGGGGAATCTGTTTCAGCAGCTGTATAATACAGCGGATTCCCTGATTGTAGGTAATTATCTTGGCAGCAATGCGCTGGCAGCAGTCAGTTCGTCAGGAAACCTGATTTTCCTGATGGTAGGTTTTATTAACGGTATTGCCATGGGAGCCGGTGTGGTAATTGCCAGGTATTATGGGGCGAAAAACAAGGATTATCTCCAGAGAGCGATTCATACAACCACAGCCTTCGGTCTGGTGGCCGGAATCACACTGACGGCTGCGGGAATGTATCTGGCACCGAAGATTCTGGTACTGATGGGAACACCGGCAGATGTACTTCCGGAATCGATTGTATATTTTCAAACCTATTTTGCAGGTTCTCTGGGTGTAGTCATGTACAATATTTTCGTTGGAATCCTGCAGTCGGTGGGGGACGGCCGCCATCCGCTGATCTATCTGATTATTTCCTCCTGTGTGAATGTGGTGCTGGATATCTTCTTTATTGCAGGACTTGGCATGGGAGTGGGATCGGCAGCCCTGGCAACGGCTATATCCCAGTTTGTCAGCGCGATTCTCTGTATGGTGCATCTGATGCGGGTGAAGGAAGATTACCGGCTGGAGCTTAGGAAGATTCGTTTTGACAGACATATGCTGAGGCAGATTATTCAGAATGGTGTACCTTCCGGTTTCCAGAACTCAGTCATTGCCATAGCCAACGTGTTTGTACAGTCCAACATCAATGCATTCGGTAAAATGGCCATGGCAGGCTGCGGAGCTTATTCTAAGGTAGAAGGTTTTGCCTTCCTGCCGGTGACCTGCTTTACTATGGCGATAACTACCTTTGTGGGACAGAATCTTGGGGCAAAGCAGTATGACAGAGCAAAGAAAGGTGCGAAGTTCGGTATCCTCTGCTCCATCTCCATCGCAGAACTGATCGGTATCACCATATATACGGCGGCACCGGTGCTGATTGCAGCATTCAACCGTGATCCGGATGTGATACATTATGGGGTGATGCAGGCCAGAACCATTGCGTTGTTTTATTGTTTATTGGCATTTACTCACTGTATCGCGGCTGTACTCCGGGGTTCCGGCAATGCTGCCGTGCCCATGATCGTTCTGCTCTGTGTATGGTGCCTGTTCCGTGTCAGCTACATCACACTGGCAGTGCGTCTGATTCCGGACATCCGGGTCATATTCTGGGCATACCCACTGACCTGGAGCATCAGCTCCGTGATTTTCCTGTTTTTGTTTTTAAGGGGAAATTGGGTGCATGGATTTGAGAAAAAAGTGACAGGGAGGTAACCAGATTAATGAATTATGCAGAATGTTTAGAACTGGCAAGAGGAAAAATGGGCAATTACTGCAAGGCCTGTCCGGAATGCAACGGAAGAGCCTGCAAGAATCAGATGCCGGGTCCGGGAGCCAAAGGAATCGGAGATACGGCGATTCGGAATTATGACAAATGGAAGGACATCCGTGTCCAGATGGATACACTGGTGGAGAAACGTCCCATCGATACCTCTCTTTCGTTGTTTGGAAAGAATTTTCAGTATCCGTTTTTTGCAGGTCCGGTGGGAGCCGTGAATATGCATTACGGCGATTCACTGAATGATGTTTCTTACAATGATATATTAGTTTCTTCCTGTGCAGAGTTTGGAATTGCCGCTTTTACAGGAGACGGAATGGACAGCAATGTGATGGTGGCAGCCACGGAAGCCATCAAAAAGGCAGGGGGACTGGGAATTCCTACAGTGAAGCCATGGAATGTGGAGATGGTTCGTGAAAAGATGGCGCTTGTCAAGGATGCAGGTGCTTTCGCTGCAGCCATGGATATTGATGCGGCTGGCCTTCCATTTTTGAAAAATTTCAATCCGCCGGCCGGAAGTAAATCAGTGGAGGAGCTTCGTGAGATCGTGAAGGCAGCAGGAGTCCCTTTTATTGTAAAGGGTATTATGACGGTAAAAGGCGCTTTGAAGGCTAAAGAGGCCGGTGCGGCAGCCATCGTGGTATCTAACCATGGAGGAAGAGTCCTGGATCAGTGCCCGGCAACGGCAGAGGTTCTGGAGGAAATAGCAAAGGCAGTGGACGGTTCCATGAAAATCTTCGTGGATGGCGGAATCCGTTCCGGTACCGATGTATTTAAGGCATTGGCACTGGGGGCAGATGCGGTTATCATAGCCAGACCTTTCGTCACGGCTGTCTATGGCGGAGGCCGAGAAGGGGTCGAAGCGTATATTCAGAAGATCGGAAGTGAGCTTGCAGATACCATGGCTATGTGCGGCGTATCTTCCCTTGCTGAAATTACCCGTGACTGTGTGAGAGTGTAAAAAAGTAAACTATCAAATATAGCAAAAATTAGTAGAAAGGGTGAGTGGTATGCGTTTTAAGCGAGTGTTTGTAATTGTACTTGATTCCCTTGGCATCGGGCCCATGGCGGATTCAGCCAGATTTGATGATGCCGGTGCGGATACGCTGGGGCACATCTCAGAAACAGTGGAACATCTGGATATTCCGAATCTGCAGAGATTGGGACTTGCCAATCTCAAGGCCCTTAAGCAGGTTAAGCCGGCAGAACATCCGGAAGGATATTTCATGGCGATGAATGAGGCGAGCAATGGTAAGGATACCATGACCGGTCATTGGGAGATGATGGGCATCCGGACGGATAAGCCATTTATCACATTTACAGAACATGGATTTCCCAAGAAACTGATTGACGAACTGGAAAAGCGCTGCGGCAGAAAGATAATCGGCAATAAGGCAGCCAGCGGAACGGAGATTCTGGAGGAGCTGGGTGAACAGGAAGTGAATGAAGGAAAGCTGATTGTCTATACATCAGCGGATTCTGTGCTTCAGATCTGCGGCAATGAGGAAACCATGGGACTTGAGACCTTGTATCATTACTGTGAGATTGCCAGAGAACTGACTATGCGGGATGAGTGGAGAGTTGGCCGTGTTATCGCAAGACCCTATGTGGGCAAAAAGCGCGGCGAATTCAAACGGACAAGTAACCGCCATGATTATGCTTTGAAACCCACCGGACCGACGGCGCTGAATGCCCTGAAGGATGCCGGATATGATGTGATTTCTGTTGGAAAGATTAACGATATCTTTGTGGGAGAAGGGATAACAGAAAGCAATCATTCCGACAGCAGCGTGCATGGCATGCAGCAGACCATCGATATCGCAAAGCGGGATTTCAAGGGACTTTGCTTTACCAATCTGGTAGATTTTGATGCGTTATGGGGACATCGCAGAAATCCAGTGGGATACGGGGAAGAGATCGAAAAATTTGATAAAAAGCTGGGAGAGCTTCTGCCGCTGCTCCGTGAGGACGATCTGCTGATTCTGACGGCGGATCATGGAAATGATCCAACCTACAAGGGAACGGATCATACGAGAGAGCAGGTCCCGTTTATTGCGTATTCACCATCGGATACGGAAAGTGGGAAGCTTGATACCAGTGACACCTTTGCTGTCATCGGTGCGACTATTGCGGACAATTTCGGTGTCAAGATGCCGGAGGGAACCATCGGAACTTCTATTCTGGATCAGATAAAATAAATGACATTGGACTTGAAGTTAAAAACAGAAAGGCGGCGATTATATGGTTGATTATACAGAAGGAACGGGAAAACAGTACCACACAGGAATCGGTCCGGAGGATATCGGCGGATATGTCATCATGCCGGGGGACCCCAAGCGATGCAAGAAGATAGCAGAACATTTTGAAAATCCGGTGTTAGTTGCGGATAATCGTGAATATACCACATATACGGGAACCATCGATGGGGTAAAAGTCAGTGTGACGTCAACCGGCATCGGTGGTCCGTCAGCGGCTATCGCTATCGAGGAGTTATCCAAGTGCGGAGCCCATACTTTTCTGCGTGTGGGCACCTGTGGCGGTATGCAGGAGGATGTACTGGGCGGAGATATCGTAGTTGCAAGCGGAGCTATCCGCATGGAAGGAACCAGCAGAGAGTACGCTCCCATTGAGTACCCGGCTGTTCCCCATGTGGATGTTATGAATGCCATGATCCGTGCAGCGAAGAATCTGAAGTTCCGCTGTCATGCGGGCGTTGTACAGTCGAAGGATTCCTTCTTTGGACAGCATGAGCCGGAGGTGATGCCGGTCAGCTACGAGCTTGAAAATAAGTGGCAGGCGTGGCTTCGGATGGGATGCCTGGCATCGGAGATGGAGTCAGCAGCACTGTTTATCGCAGGCAGCTTCCTTCGGGTGCGTGTAGGTGCCTGCTTCCTGGTTCTGGCTAATCAGGAGCGAGCGAAAAAAGGTCTGTCCAATGAACAGGCCCATGATACAGAGGCAGCGATCCGGACAGCAGTGGAAGCCATCCGTATCTTGATTCAGGAGGATGCGAAGAATGAATAATGAGAGGATAGAAACACTCATCGAGGAAGCATTCGCAGCACGGAAAATGGCCTATACACCCTATTCTCATTTTCAGGTGGGGGCGGCTCTGCTGACTGAAAAAGGCGGGATTTACCGTGGCTGCAATATTGAAAATGCGGCCTATACACCGACAAACTGCGCGGAACGCACTGCCTTTTTTAAGGCAGTCAGTGAGGGTGAACGCAGCTTCACAGCGATTGCAGTTGTGGGAGGCCCGGAAGGAGCTTCGGAATTTGACTGGTGTGCGCCCTGTGGCGTGTGTCGTCAGGTGATGAAGGAATTCTGCCATGAGGATGCGTTTCAGATCATTCTGGCACGTTCGGTGAAGGAATATAAGGTCTATACACTGGCGGAGCTTCTACCGATGGGATTCGGACCGGATAATTTGCAGTAGGAATGCCGATTGCCTCATAAAGCTGGTATGCAGGTGTCAAAGACCCGCGCACTGTAATCTTACAGTTTCATTAATATAACTTAATATATTGGAACACCTTTTGACATTGCAAAAAAAACAGGGTACACTGTATGACAGGCGGGGATGGATTCACCATTTCCGCCTGTATTCAGAAGAAAAAGCGGACGCAGGTCCGATGAAAAATAGAAAAAGTGTGGGGAGTTTGGACGGATGGCTCAGAAAGAGTGGAAACGGGAAGAAATGAAACAGAATCAGGGAAGAACAGAGCAGAACCAGAGAAAAAAGGTTCAGAAAAAGACAGGGTATAGGGCAGTGCTGGCGGCCTCGATGTTTTTGATTGCTGCTTCGGCAGCCCTGTCAGCGTGCCAAAAATCACCGGCGGCTGAGACAACAGCGCAGACACAGGCGGCAGAGGAAACGGAGGGCGCGGTCAGCACGGCGCTCGGAGCGGCGGATCGGGTGCTGGAGGAGAATGGCATGCTGTACCTCAAATACCGCACGGAGATCCGTTCCCTTTCGAAGGAGACAGGCGAGATGAAGACGCTCTGCCAGTTTGACACAGGAGATGAAAACAGCACCTTCTGGGTCTACGGAGGCGGGCTGTATTTTGACCGGATACAGGCGGAGAGTGGCAGCACACAGGGCACGGAGTTTTATGGGCTGTACCGGCTGGATTTGGAGAGTGGTGTGGAAGAGCATTTAGCGGATCTGACGGATCAGCCGTCGGTGCTCTATGCGTCAAAGAACCGCCTGTATGTCAAGGGTTATAACATGAATGTCATTTATACGCTCGATGAGAATGGCAAAACAGCGGGAGAGTTGTCACCGTCAGACACGATCTACGGGGAGATTCCGGCAGGCTGCAGCGAGCTGTTTAATGGGATTCTTCCATATTATACGGAACAGTTTGGGTATATGCCGGTGCAGAATGAAACCTGCCTGGTGATTGCGGATGTGGACGGCAGCCATCCGAGGGAAATTTCGGATATTACGAATACATCGTCGGTGCTGTTTGCGAAGGACGCATTTTTTGCCCTGCTTCGGGATGGCAATGGAAATACGCAGTGTTACCGCTATGAGGTCTCTGACCCGGAGAAACGGACGCTTTTATATGAGACGGCGGAAAATATCAGCCTGGTGCAGTATCAGGACGGATATTTGTACCTGATGGAAAATCAGGCGTCCCAGATCAGCACGGGAAAGTATTCGTTTAAGCGGATTGCGGCGGATGCTAAGGCAGATGCAGCGGCAAATGCCGCCGAGGCGCAGAATGCGCTTTTTACGGTCGAGGAAGAGCCGGGCATGACGAATGATTTTTCTATGTATGGTAATTTTTATGTGACGGGAAATCAGGCATACTGCCAGCAGTTTAAGGATTACGGCGTTTATCTGGGCGAAAAAACGCTGGATGATGCGGCAAGCGGGGAAGTGACGTTGTTAGAGCCGGTTCTGTTCCAGTCTCCGATCCGGGAGCTGGGGCATGTCGAGGCGCAGTCGGAGACGTTAAAGAGTGCGGATGGAAGCCGGGAGCTGGGAAGTGTGTACGCAGAACGGCTGGTATTTGACGGAGAGGGCGATGCGGTCGAGGCGATGAACCAGACGATGCAGGAGCTGCAGGCGTCGGTTCTGTCGGCGGCGCGGACGGATTCCATGAATCTTGATACGGAGATGAGCATCGATACAGCGGAAACGGACGGATCGGAGGAAGAGGTACTTCCGCAGGAGGCGGATGCAGCGCAGCCGATCTATTCGATGGCTCTTACGATCGACGGAGATGACGCGATTACGTATCTGGATGATCATTATGTCTGCGTCCGTGCGGATGGATACGAATATACGGGAGGCGCACACGGAACGCCGTTCCGCCAGTATTTTGTCTTTGACCGGGAAACGGGGGCACGCCTGTCTTTGAGCGATGTGGTTGAGAATCCGGTGGAGGAGCTGCAGGCGAAGGTTGGTGCGGCATTCCGGGAGCTGGCGGAAAAGACAAATTTTGCTTTTGAATCACCGGAGGATCTGGAACATACGGTGGCAGACGGCATCAGCTACGAATCGCCGTTTTATCTGAGCGAGACGGGCGTGGTTTTCTATTATGCGCCGTATGAGATTGCATCGTATGCGGAAGGATTCCCGGAGGTGACAATTCCGTACAGCGAGTTAGAAATGCGGATTGAACTTAGCAAGTAGGAATTTTCTGAACTGAAAATTCCGTACGAAGTATTGAAAGCAGCAGATTTTGCCGATTTGGAATGCGAAGCATCGGCAAAATCCAGTTGCAGTTTGCACAAAGTGTGAACTGCAACAAATGCGGATTGCGCTTAAGTAGAGATCTTGAAGTTGAGAAAAAAATCGCTTATAATACTCCATAGAAAAATAGTGTCGAACGAATCTGAAAGAATGGCACAGGATGAGGAGGAAGCAGCATGAAGACAGTTGTTAAGGAAAATGCGAACGGCGGTAAAGGACAGGTAGTTGTAAAATACATTCTGGATGACAATGAGTTAAATGCAAAATGTAAGATGTTTGCCGAGGTAACGATCGCACCGGGATGTTCCCTGGGCTATCATGAGCACCACGGCGAGAGCGAGACGTATTATATCATCAAGGGACAGGGCGAGTACGATGATAATGGAACGAAACGTCCGGTTACCGTCGGCGATAAGACCTTCACGCCGGATGGCTGTGGTCATGGCATTGCCAATACCGGAGATGAAGATCTGGTCTTTATGGCATTGATCCAGCTGGATTAAGAGTGAAGAACAAAACAGAAAAAGGTAACGGTTCACAGTAACCAAAAAAGGCGCTGGCACGGGAAGTGGTTCGATGTGTCGGCGCTTTTTGCCATATATGTCCGGAAAATGCCTATATGTTTAAGCGGAAAAAATTGGAAATCGAAAAAGCAGTGGATCAGAGAAAGAAAAAGGAGGTGTGCCTGCGTGAAACTATTTCATCTTTCCGATCTGCATATCGGGAAAATGTTAAATGGCTATAGCCTGCGCGAGAGCCAGAAGAATGCGTTTTTGCAGATACTTAAATATGCGGAGGAGGAGAAGCCGGATACGATTCTGATATGCGGGGATATTTATGATAAATCGGTCCCGGCAGGGGAGGCGTATACGCTTTTTGACTGGTTTTTGACCGAGCTATCCGGGCGATGTCCGGAGACGGAGATCCTGATCATTGCGGGAAATCACGATTCACCGGAGCGGCTGGCGTATGGCGCATCGTTTCTGGCACGCCACCGGATCCATATCGCGGCGCTGCCGCCGGCAGATCGGACGGAGTATTTAAAGCAGGTCACACTTACAGATGAGTGGGGACCGGTTCATTTTTATCTGGTACCGTTTATCCGTCCGGGTCATGTGCGCCATTTGTTTGACACCAATGGTTATACCGATGCATTCCAGAAACTCCTGGCGCGGGAGACGATCCACAAGCAGGAGCGCAATGTGGTTCTGGCGCACCAGTTTTTTGTCTGGAACGGTCAGAATCCGGAAACCTGCGATTCGGAGACGGCGGTGCTGACCTCCGGAGGATTGGATGCGATCGATGCGTCGGTGCTGGAACCGTTTGAATATGCGGCGTTAGGGCATATCCATGGGGCACAGAAGGTAGGGCAGGAGCGGTTTTGCTATTGTGGGACGCCGTACAAATATTCGATCAGTGAAGAACACCATCAGAAGGGGATCACGGTGGTGGAACTGGGAGAAAAAGGAAGTGAGCCGCAGATCCGCCGTCTGCCGATTCTCTGCCATCCCGATGTAAAGCGCGTGCGGGGGACACTGGAAGAACTCAAGCTGCTTTCAGATACGATGGAAAAGATGCCGGATGGAAGCGGACGCGCAGACGCGTATGTGAGCGTGGTCCTGACGGACGAAAGCGAAATGTACGATTTCCGGGAACGCCTGGAGGAGTTATTTGCGCATATTTTGGAGATCCGGGTGGACAATGAGAGGACGCGGAAACGACTGGAGGAAGAACCGGAGGAAAAAGGGGCGGTGACGCCGTTTCAGGCATTTGCCTCTTTTTATGAGGCGGTGCGCCACTGCCCGATGACAGAGGAACAGGAGACGATTCTGGCGCGCATGGTGGAAGAGGCAGAGGAGGAGGAACGCGTATGAAACCGAAGCTGCTTACAATGTCGGCGTTTGGCTCTTATGGGGGCGTGACGCAGATTGATTTCGAACGGGCGGGGACGGGATTGTTCCTGATCACGGGCGATACGGGGGCAGGCAAAACGACGATCTTTGACGCGATCTCGTTTGCGCTCTACGGGGCGGCGAGCGGCGTCGGGAGAGAGGGCGCGATGCTTCGCAGCCAGTATGCACCGGAGGACGCGGAGACCTGGGTGGAACTGACGTTTGAGGATAAGGGGCAGGATTATACGATCCGCCGCAGTCCGGCATACACGCGCCTCAGCAAGCGGAAAAATAAGGACGGCGCATACACGGCGACGAGTGTGGCGCCGAAAGCGTCTCTGCTTTTGCCGGATGGAAGTGAGATGTCCGGCCGGATCCGTGAGATCGATGAGAAGATCCGGGCGATCGTGGGCGTGGACCGCGATCAGTTTTCGCAGATCGCGATGATCGCGCAGGGCGAATACATCCGTCTGCTCCATGCATCCTCCAAAGAAAGAAAAGAGATATTTTCGCGCATTTTCCATACCGGGATCTACGGTAGAATCCAGCAGAAGCTGCGGGAGGCAGATCGGACGCTGTATGGAAGGCTGGAGGATAACAAGATCCGGTGCGAGGAAGTCATCCGGCAGGTGACGGTTCCCAGGACGGAGGAGGCGGTAGCTTCGGAGTGGGAAGAAAGATGGCAGTCTTTGAAAGAGCGGTACCGGACAAATGGAGCGGAACTGCTTGCATTTCTGCATCATTTGTCGGAGGAAAGCCGGAGGCTCGAGGAAGAGACGGGGAGACTGGAAGAGAATGCAATCCAGAAGCTTGCTGCCGGACAGAACCATCTGGAGCTTGTGAAAAAGGAAAAACGGGTACTGGAAGAAAAGAGCCGTTTGGAAGCATTTGGACGGGAGATGGAGGAGAAGCGCCGGGAAGCTGCCGCAGCCTATGAGAGCCGGAAACCGGAGCTGGAGGATCAGATCCGGCGGATGCAGGATGCGCTTCCGCTCTATGCGGAGCAGGAGAAAAAACGGCAGGCATATGAAACTTTGGAACATCAGCGGACGGCTCTGACCCAAAACCTGAAAAAAATGCAGAATCAGCTGGAAACGTGCCGTACACAGGAAGAAATACTTCGAAACCAGGAGCGGGAGGCGGTAGAGGCGCGCGCTGCCCTGGCAGAATGCCGGGGACGGCGGGAGCAGATGGAACGGCGCCAGGCGGTTTTGCAGGAGTTAGGGAAATGCTGTGAAGCGGAGCGGACATGGAGAAAGTCACTGGAAAAACGCCAGGAAAAATTTCAGGCAGCCGCGCGGGCGTACCAGCAGTCAGATCAGTTGTATCAGGACGCGTCCTGCCGCTTTCTGGCGATGCAGGCGGGACTTCTGGCGGCAGAGCTGCAGGAAGGAAAACCGTGCCCGGTCTGTGGCTCGCTGGAACACCCGGCTCCCTGCCGTCTGGAGACAGAGCCGATCCGGGAGGAACAGGTGGAAGCGCTGCGTGCCGGGCGGGATGATGCCGATCAGAAGCAGAGGACAGCCGCTGAGGCGTGCCAGGAGGCGCAGATCTCGCTGGAACATGAGAGCAGACGGCGGATAGAGATCCAGGGAAAACTGTACGGCCAAAATCAGGACAGCCCGGCAGCCCAGTCGGATGTGGATGCTCTGGAGAAGGAGCTACGGCAGATGGCACAGGAAATCCGGCGATGCAGGCAGGCGGAAACCACTTATACAGACCGGATTGCCATGGAAGAAACGATCCGGCAGAAACGGGAGGCGAACGGAGCCGAACAGAAGAAGCTGGAAGCTACGCTGGAGCTTAAAAGAAGTGAGGTACAGCAGGCAGAGATCGAGAGCCAGACGAGACGAAATGAGCTGGAAGAACTCTCGAAGCGGCTGGAGTGGAAAGACAGCCGGACACTCCGGGGGGAGCTTGAGAAGCGCAGCCGGGAGCTGGAAACACTTGCAGAGGCGGTGACAGCGGTTGATAAGAAAGCACAGGAGTGCCGGGAAAAATGCCGGGAGCTGGAGGGGAGCTTATCTTCGCTCCGGGAACGTTTTGAGGCAGATTCAGAAACAGATCCGGAAGAAAAAATCCAGCAGGCGATCCGGCACTGGGAAGAGGAAAAAACCCGCTGGTCGCGGCTTCACCGGGAACATGTGTCGGTGCGGACGCGCAACGAGGATGCATATGCGGCACTTCGGGTGTATCTGCAGGAACGGGAGCAGCTTGACCGGGAAAAACAGCAGATCAGCGAGCTTTACCAGACGGCGGACGGAAAACTGAGCGGTGCGGCGCGGATCGATTTCCAGACGTATGTACAGCGCCAGTATTTCCGCCAGATGATACAGGCAGCTAACCGCCGCTTGCGCCGGATGACGAAAGGAACCTTTGAACTTCAATGCCGCGGTCTGGCCGATCTGGGAAAACAGGGAGAAGTGGGACTTGACCTGGATGTCTATAGCTTTGTGACTGACCGGGTCCGGGACGTCAAAACGCTGTCCGGTGGAGAATCCTTTCTGGCGGCGCTTGCGATGGCGCTCGGCATGGCGGATGTCATCCAGAATGCGGCAGGCAGCGTGAAGGTGGATGCGATGTTCATTGATGAGGGATTTGGTTCCCTGGATGAGGAATCACGGACGCGGGCGGTTCAGGTGCTGCAGGAGCTGTCCGGAGGAAGACGCCTGATCGGCATCATTTCCCACGTGACGGAGCTGAAAGAGGAGATGGGACACAAGCTGGTGGTAAAAAAAGGAAATGGTGGAAGCCAGGTGCATTGGGAGATAGAAGATTAGTAGGACGGCGCAGAGCCGTTGTGTGACGAAAGAAAAGAGGCTATTTACATATGACGATCGTAATTCCAGGAATGGTGACGATATCGCTCTTATCTCTGTTTTACTGCAGTATGCTGCCGGAGACGGGGCGGAAGGCGAGAATGCAGGCATTTGAGCGGCAATATATCGCCCACCGGGGATTTCATGACAACCGGGGTGAATGTCCGGAAAATTCGCTCCCGGCGTTTGAACGCGCGATCCAGATGGGATATGGGATCGAGCTGGATGTACAGCTGACAAAAGACGGGGTTCCGGTCGTATTTCACGACTGGGATCTGAAGCGGGCGGCGGGCGTTGACCGGAAGATACGCGACTGTACCTTTGAAGAGCTGCAAAGCTATCGTTTGTTTGGTTCATCCCAGACGATACCAGCCTTTGAGACAGTGCTTGAGCTGGCGGATGGACGCACACCGCTTATCATCGAGCTGAAAGCTGAGATTGTCCACCGGGAGCTGTGCGAGAAATGCGCGGTGCTTTTAGATCGTTATCCGGGTGAGTACTGCATCGAATCGTTCAGTCCGCTGGCACTCGGCTGGTTTAAGCACCATCGTCCAAATGTTTTGCGCGGACAGCTTGCGACCAATCACCGCGGCGAGGGATTGAAAACGCCGGTCATTGTGCGGGAGATGCTTACATACTGTATGCTGAACGGATTTTGCAGACCGGATTTCATTGCGTACAACTGCCAGTTCAGCAACACGCTTCCGGTGGAAATGCTGCGCTATTTCTACAAATGTAAGATGGCGGCGTGGACGATTAAAAACCAGGGCGAATTAAACAGGCACCGGAAACAGTTTGATGTTTTTATTTTTGACAGTTTCGAGCCGGATCAATTCGTAAATTTCAACAAAAAACATCCTAAAAGATAGTGAGAAAGTCCTAAATTATGCTGGAAAAGTTGATTTTCTATGAAAATCTGCTATAATGGCTAGGACAATTTAATAATGAGAGATTATTACGAATTCGAGAGGACAAAGATATGAAAAAGAAACAGCTTCTTTCAGGCGTAATGGCACTTTTGTTATCTGCTTCACTCTGTGCATGCGGAGGCAGCAAGACAGCAGAAGGCACCTCAGAAGCAGCTGGCGAGTCCAGCGAAGCAGAAACCAGTAATACTCTTTCAGAAGGAACACCAGTACCAGGCGGCAGCGTTGTGTATGGCATGACGCAGGACCTGGCTAGTCTTGACCCCCATGTAGATACGGACGCAGGAACTAGAGACGTGGTTTTCAATTTGTACGAAGGGCTTGTAAAGCCTACTTCCGATGGCGGATTTATTCCGGCTGTTGCCAGCGATTATACCATTTCCGATGATGCAAAGACTTATACTTTCACATTGAGAGATGGCGTCACATTCCATGACGGCACACCGGTTACCATCGAAGATGTCAAATATTCCATCGATCGTTATGCGGAGATTCAGGGCGAATCCTCCGCTTTTTCTTCGCTTGTAGATAGTGTAGAGGTGCAGGATGATAAGACACTGGTTGTAAACCTGAAAGAAAGTTATTCAGAGTTTCTTCCGATGATGACGATTGCCATCATTCCGCAGTCCAACGAGGACCCGGCAGGCAATCCGATCGGTACCGGTCCATTCAAATATGTTTCCTACACACCGGGACAGAACCTGGAGTTGGAAAAATATGACGGCTACTGGCAGGAGGGCGTTCCGAGCCTGGACAGCGTGGAATTTAAATTTATTGCCGATGTGGACACCGCATTTGTAGAGTTGCAGGCAGGCACCATCGACATTCTGAAATATTTAACCGCCGCACAGGCGGAGACACTGGGCGATGAAGATTACAACATCGTACAGGGAAGCATGAACCTTGTCCATGCGATGTACTTAAACAGCGCTTACGAGCCGCTTTCCAAGACAGAGGTGCGTCAGGCACTCTGCTATGCGGTAGACCGCGATGCGATCAACAACTTTATTTTCGGCGGAAAGAGCCACATCATCGGCTCCCATATGATCCCGGCAATGTCGAAATACTATGAGCCGGAAGCAGAGACCGTATACAGCTACGATCCGGAGAAGGCAAAAGAGCTTCTGGCAGATGCCGGATACGCAGATGGCTTTGATCTGGAAATCACCGTTCCGAGCTCATACAGCCAGCACGTAGACAGCGCGCAGATCATCGCGGATGAGCTGTCTCAGGTCGGCATCAACGTGACCTTAAATCAGGTTGAGTGGAGCACCTGGCTGCAGGATGTATACAAGGGAGGCAACTTCCAGGCGACCGTCATCGGTTTTGACGGAACGCTGGCACCGAGCGACTGGCTCAAGAAATATGTGACAGACGATGCGAAGAACTTCATGCATTACTCCAACACTGAGTACGACGATGTATTTAATACAGCATACACAACCGTTGATGACGATGTAAAAGTAGAAAACTATAAGAAGGCGCAGATGATCCTGGCAGAGGATGCGGCAGCCGTTTACATCGAAGATCCGGCGAATCTCGTAGCAGTCAGCAAGAAGTTTGGCGGCTACACCTTCTACCCGACGGCAGCAGAGGATATGTCCCTGTTATATCAGGTAGAGCAGTAAAATATACAGTTACAATCCAGCAAATTCCTGCTGCTACCACGTTTTCTCACGGCATTTTCGGTTCCAAAAGTGCCTGCCCGTGAACAGTAACCAGGAAATAACAACAGAATAAGAAGCGGTAAACGCAGGAGGGAATTATGAAATTCTTTATAAAAAAACTGATAACTCTCATTATCACATTGTTGGTCATATCCTTCCTGACGTTTACCGCTTTTTCTGTGATTCCGGGCGATGCGGCACTTTCCAGGCTGGGAAAGGACGCGACGGAAGAGCAGTTAGAGCGGGCGCGGGATGAGATGGGATTAAACGATCCACTTCTGGAGCGGTATGGAAGATGGGTGACCGATGCGATGCAGGGGGATTTCGGGGAGTCCTACCGGTATGAGGGAACCTCAGTCCGCTCCCTTCTGGCACAGCGGCTTCCGGTCACGGTGCTTCTGGCAGTCATTTCCCTGCTCATCATCACGGTGATTTCAGTTCCGCTCGGAATCCTGAGTGCCCGGTTTGCCGGGAAATGGGTCGATACGCTGACGAACTGCCTGACGCAGATTCTGATGGCGGTGCCGTCATTCTTTCTCGGCATGATCCTGACCTACGTGTTTGGACTGATTCTTCATATGTTCCAGCCGGGTAAATTTATCGAACCGTCGGAAAATTTCGGAAAGTCTGCACAGTACCTTTTATTTCCAGCATTCGCGGTAGCGCTGCCGAAGATTGCGATGGTGGTGAAATTCCTGCGAAGCTCGATTCTGACCGAGATGAACCGGGAATACGTGCGGACTGCCTACAGCCGCGGCAATACGGAAACGGCGGTATTGTACGGGCATGTGCTGAAAAATGCGATGATTCCGGTTGTGACGTTCTTTGCGATGGTAATCGCGGAGATCCTTGCCGGCAGCATCGTGGCAGAGCAGGTGTTCAGCGTGCCGGGAATCGGAAGACTTCTGATCAGCTCGATCTCCAACCGCGATTATCCGGTTGTGCAGGCGATCGTGCTGTACATCACATCGGTGGTCGTACTTATCAATTTTGCGGTTGATATGATTTATCAGGTTCTGGATCCGAGAGTCCGGACGGCGGAAGAATAGAGGGAAGACGAATGAAACGAAAGAATTATAATCTGATGATAGGGGGCGCGATCACGCTGTTCTTTCTGGCAGTTGCCCTGATCGGACAGTTCTGGACGCCGTATGGGACGACGACGATGGACTCCATGGCAGTCAATCTGGCGCCGTGTGCAGCACACCCGCTGGGAACGGACAACTTCGGGCGCGATATTTTGAGCCGTGTGATGGCGGGAAGCGGCAGCACCTTTTTTGTGGCAGTCTGCACGGTTTTGATCGGGTGTGTGTTTGGCACGATCGTCGGTGCGCTGACCGGCTATTTCGGCGGCTTTTTCGATAACCTGATCATGCGTTTCAATGATATCCTTTTATCGTTTCCGAGCATTCTTCTGGCGCTTATCTTCATCAGCCTGACGAAGCCGGGAAGCTACAACATCATTCTGGCGCTGGGAATCCTTTTTATCCCGAGTTTTGCCCGGATCGTCCGCAGTGAGGTGATCCGGTGCCGGGAACTGGATTTTGTCAAGAGTGCGCGGATCCTTGGCGCAGGGCATATCCGGATTATTTTCGCCCATATTCTGCCGAATGCGGCGGTCAGCCTTTTGACGGCGGCGGCGATCGGATTTAACAATGCGGTGCTGGCGGAGGCGAGTATGAGTTATCTGGGACTGGGAATCCAGCCGCCGGAGCCGAGTCTCGGGAGAATGCTTTACGAAGCGCAGTCGTACCTGTTCAATGCGCCGTGGTACGCGATCGGACCGGGCGTGACGATCATCCTGATTATTCTGGGATTCAGCATGGTGAGCGAGGGGCTGCGCTCGATGCAGCAGTAAGGAGGCGAAAAGATGGAACCATTGGTTGAGATAAAAAATCTGTCGATCCGTTTTCCAGAAGGAAATTCGACCTTTGAGGCAGTCAAGGGCATCAGCTTTTCGATCGGAAAAGGCGAGATCGTCGGAGTAGTCGGCGAGTCAGGGTCAGGAAAATCCATGAGTGCGCTTGCACTGATGGGGCTGCTTCCGAAGGACGCCGAGATTGCCTCCGGATCGCTCTGTTTTCAGGGAGAAGATCTGGTGACCATGAAACCGGAAAAGCGGAGACAGCTATGCGGCAGCAAAATGGCGATGGTCTTTCAGGAGCCGATGACCTCCTTAAATCCGGTATTGAAAATCGAACGGCAGGTCGGGGAAAGCCTGCGGATCCATACGAAACTCGGAAATGCTGAGATCCATGAACGGGTGGTGCAGGCACTTTCAGAAGTCGGTCTGCCGGACCCGGAGGGGCTGTGCGGTAAATACCCGCATGAACTTTCCGGCGGCATGCGCCAGCGTGTGATGATCGCGCAGGCGATGATCAATTCTCCGAGTCTTCTGATTGCGGATGAGCCGACGACAGCGTTAGACTGTGTCGTTCAGGCACAGATCCTGGAGCTTCTGCGGAATATCCACCGGACCAAGGGAACGTCGATTCTCTTTATTTCCCATGATCTGAATGTTGTGCGTGCGCTCTGCAGCCGTGTGATCGTGGTTTATAAGGGCGAGATCGTGGAAGAAGGGCAGACGGAAGACGTCCTTCTGCATCCGAAGCATGAATATACGCGCCATCTGGTGGCGTCGATTCCGGAGGGAGAAAAAGGGGAAAGCTCCGGCGGGGAGATCCTGCGCCTGACGGATTTGAACGTATTTTACGATGTGCGTGGCGGTCTGTTCCGCAAAAAAGGAAAAAAACACGTAATTCACGATCTGAACCTGTCGGCAAGAGAGGGAGAGATTGTGGGGATCGTGGGCGAGAGCGGCTGCGGCAAATCGACGCTCAGCAAGACGATCCTGGGACTTCACGACAATTATACGGGTGAGGTGAAGGTGCGTGACGGCGTCCGTCCGCAGATGGTATTTCAGGATCCGGCGGGATCGCTCAACCCGGCGCGGACGATCGGATGGATTCTGGAAGAACCGCTGCGCCTGCGCGGCATCAGGGACCGCGCAGAGCGCAGGCAGCTAGTGAAAGAAATGCTTGAAAATGTCGGACTGGACGAGTCCTTTGCGGCGCGCCATCCGAGAGAGCTTTCTGGCGGTCAGAAACAGCGCATCAGCATCGGCGTGGCCCTCCTCATGGATCCGCGCCTGGTGATCGCGGATGAGCCTGTTTCGGCGCTTGATGTGACGGTCCAGTCCCAGATTTTGAACCTGCTTTTGAAGCTGCACGCCGAAAAGCAGATGACCATCCTCTTTATTTCCCACGATCTGAACGTCGTGCGCGGGCTCTGCAGCCGTGTCATGGTCATTTACAAGGGTGTGATTGTGGAAGAAGGTCTGGCAGAAGAGATCTATGAGCATCCGGCGCACCCGTACACGAAACTTCTGCTGGAAGCGGCGATCGGCGGGGATACAATGGAACTGGATGCGGAGGCAGGAAAGCAGAGTGCGGAGAAGTGTATCTTTTATGAGCGCTGTCCGAAGAGAAGAGAGGCGTGTGCCCATGTGCCGCTGTCACCGGAGGCAGTACAACTTTCAAGGACACACTGGGCGCGGTGTATTCAGATAGAAGCATAATCTGATAAGCTGAAATAGAGAAAAACGAAATAGCAGCCGAAAAAAGACAGACGGTTCGGCCTATGCCAGGGAAAGCGGCATGGCTCGAATCGTCTGTCAATGTTTTTTCCTGCGGTGGGAAATCAAAGTGCGCGGCTGCTCACTGGAAGAATCCTGCTGCCCCTGCTGTGCCTCACCGGAAAGCTGCAGCGGCTCTCGGCGGTGCCGGAGTGAATGGTAAAAAAGCCAGATCAGATCCACCAGGGCGATCAGAAACGCACATCCGGCTAATAGATGAAATACCTCATGCGTCAGAGCGGGATACGGCAGAGCGGATATGATATAAGGAGAAGTCATGTTCCGCAGGGAGCTCACCGTCCAGGAGAGACTGTCCGCCATCGTCTGGAGAAGCGATTCATAGGTATCCTCGTTCAGGCGGATCAAACGCCCGTTTAATGAAAGTGCTTTGCGTTCGGGCGGCTCTGGATAGCCGGAAGACGGATCGAGCAGATAGAAATGGCAGGTTCCATTTTCCAGAGAGTAATAATAATATCCGGTCTCTTTCTTTCCATCGTAGGCAGCGCACCCTGTATAATATAAGGAAGGAGCGTTCACCGAGACATAGGGCTGAGCCGGGTTATAAAAATCTTCAAACTTGCACTGGCTGTTTATCGGCCGCGGGGAGTGTGAATTTTCCCCGGCATTCTGCCACAGGAGCAGGATGGACGCGATCAGCACCAGCGCCGGAAGCCACATCTGCCGGCGGTAAAAACGGCGGCTTTTGATGGGGGAATGTTTTTGTTTTTCAGTCAAATTTTTCATACGCTCTAGTATAGTCAGTTCTGCGTGGAACGTCAAGAGTTAGTGTATACGACAAAACCCTGCTGCCACCACGTTTTCTTACGGCACTTTCGGTTCCAAAAGTGCCTACCTGTGAACAATTACTCCATTCCTGGTCATCTGCGCGTGCTTTTTCAATTATTCTTGCAAACAGGGCGAAAAATTGCTATGATGGGAGTGCTGGCATCGGAAGGTGATTGTGCAGTAGGGGAAAGCTTTCGGTGCATGGCAGTCATTTTTGCATCGGCAATATAGAAGGAGAGGCTAAATGGACGCTTACACGAGTTTTGCGGAAGTATATGATATGTTTATGGATAATATTCCCTATGAGGACTGGTGCGGGTACCTGACTTCTCTTTTAAAGGAATATGGGATCAACGATGGTCTGGTGCTGGATCTGGGATGCGGAACCGGCACGCTGACGGAGCTTCTGGCAAAGGAAGGCTATGATATGATCGGCGTGGATGTCTCGGAGGATATGCTGCAGGAAGCAATCGAAAAACGGGCAGAATCCGGGCTGCCGATTTTGTATTTATTGCAGGATATGCGCGAATTTGAATTGTACGGGACGGTCCGAGCGGTTGTGAGTATCTGCGATTCGCTGAATTATATTCTGGATTATGACGATCTGGCGCACGTATTTTCGCTGGTCAACAATTATCTGGATCCGAAGGGAATGTTCATTTTCGACCTGAACACGGAGGCAAAGTTTCAGGCAATGGGAAGTGAGACGATCGCGGAGGTGCGCGACGAGGGGAGCTTCATCTGGGAAAATGAGTATGATGAAGAGGAGAAAATTAACTCCTACGATCTGACACTCTTTATCCGCGAGGAGGATGACTTATACCGCCGCTATCAGGAGACGCATTTTGAGCGCGCGTGGTCGTTGGACGAGATAAAAAAGGCGCTCACAGAGGCGGGCATGGAATTTGTGGCGGCGTATGACGCATTTACGAAGAACGCGCCGCGAAAAGAGAGCGACCGAATCTATGTGGTTGCGAGAGAACATGGAAAAGAGGTATAAATGATGGAAAAGATAAAAGCAGGTGAAATAACGGGACAGACCGGAGATTATATGCTCCGTGCGACGGCGGCGAATGGTCAGATCCGCGCATTTGCGGCGACTTCCCGTGATCTGGTGGAGAAAGCCAGACAGGCGCACAATACCAGCCCGGTGGCGACCGCAGCGCTGGGACGCCTGATGACGGCAGGGGTCATGATGGGGTCGATGATGAAAGCGGACAGTGATCTTTTAACCATCCGGGTCGAGGGCGATGGTCCGATCGGCGGTCTGACGGTGACAGCTGATAAGAACGGCAATGTCAAGGGCTACGCGTTCCACCCGGAGGTAATGCTGCCGCCGAATGCGAAGGGCAAGCTGGATGTGGGCGGTGCGCTGGGAGTCGGCGTCTTGAGCGTAATCCAGGATATCGGTTTGAAAGAGCCGTATGTGGGGCAGACGATCCTGGTAACGGGTGAGATTGCGGAAGATCTGACTTATTACTATGCGACTTCCGAGCAGACTCCGTCCTCCGTGGCACTGGGCGTTCTGATGAATAAAGAAAATACGGTGCGCCAGGCAGGCGGATTTATCATCCAGCTTCTTCCGGGAGCAGAGGAGGCGACGATCGCGGCACTTGAAAAGACGATCGGTGAGCTGGAGCCGGTGACGACGATGTTAAATAAGGGAATGACCCCGGAGGACATTCTGGAGCTGATTTTAGGACAATTTGGTCTGGAGATTCTGGATAAGATGCCGATTCAGTTTACCTGCAACTGCACCAAGAGCCGTGTAGAAAAGGCGCTGATCAGCATCGGCGGCAAGGAGCTGCAGGAGATGATCGACGAGGGCAAGAGCATCGAAGTCAACTGCCAGTTCTGCAACAAGCACTATGAATTTAGTGTGGATGAGCTGAAAAAATTGTACGAGAAAGCTAAGAAGTAAAAAGAAATGAAATAATAGATATGGCTGCTGTGCGGAAAAAGGATATTTGGATATGTTCCGCATGGCAGGACAGAAAAAAAGGTCACTGTTCACACATGTGTGAGCAGTAACGAAAAAAGGGATACTGCCGAAGCGGTATCCCTTTTTATAATCACTTTACTTAGATCAATATAACGTATTCGCAAAATATATATCAAACATATTTGGAAAACAGGTACACTGGAAAGTTGATGATTAAAGCTTGGTTACGTTAGTAGCCTGCGGTCCCTTAGCACCGTTAACAACTTCGAACTCTACCTGAGCGCCTTCCTCAAGAGACTTGAAGCCTTCCATGTTCAGTCCGGAGTAGTGAACGAATACATCGTTGCCCTGCTCGTCGCAGATAAATCCGTAACCTTTCTGGTTGTTGAACCACTTTACAGTACCTCTGTTCATATGATACCTCCAAAAAAATATAAAAAATAGTGATGGCCGCATGGATTTACGACCTGTTCCAAGAATAGCATAGTTTCATATTGATGTCAAACGTTTTCGCATAAAATTTCTGGAAATTCAGACATTTAAAAATGGTTAAATTTTTGTGGAAAATAAGGGCATTTGTTACTGTACACACATGTGTCCCAGTAACGGGTATTTTCCAGAAAGCCGCGAAAGAAAGTGGGGTTGTCAAACCAGAATACGGGGGGTAAAATAGGAGGAAAGAAAAGGGGAAAGAGGTAGGAAAATGAATTATATTTACAATGCGTATCATCATTTTTTGACGATCACGAAACATAAATGCGAGGTCATGAAAAACTGCTTTGCAGTAGGGCTGTACCGCCAGGGACTTCTGCACGACCTCTCCAAGTATTCCTGGGAGGAATTTGCGATCGGCGTTAAATATTATCAGGGAAACCGCAGCCCAAATGCGGCGGAAAAAGAAGAAAAGGGCTATTCGGCGGCATGGCTGCACCACAAGGGACGCAACAAACATCATTTCGAATATTGGATCGATTTTGCACCGGACAAGTCCTGGGGGCTTGTCGGCAATAAAATGCCCCTTCGCTACCTGATCGAGATGGTAATGGACCGGATTGCCGCGTCGAAGGTTTATAAGGGAAAAGATTACACGGATGCGTGTGCGTGGGAATACTTTGAAAGAGGCAGAGATTTTGTCGTGATGCACCCGAGGACGAAGTACCAGCTGGAATATCTCCTCACGATGCTGAAAGAGCAGGGCGAGGAGAGAACCTTTGCGTTCATCCGGGCGCTGCTTGCGCGGGAGAGGGCGAAAGAACAGGCAGTCCGGAGAAAACGGATGGGACACGTAATCCGGGAGATAAGAGAGCGTGGACGGGTGCTGTAATTTATAAGGACAATTCTCTCAGATAATTATGTAAGTACAGCACTGCCGTCTCTGGATCTGTGAAAAGCTGTTCTGAATACGGCACAAACAGCTGCTTACTCTTATAGTCTGCTTTCAGGCATTCATGCCACATCGGAGTGCCATCTGCAAGAAGCGGCTGCGGCACAAACAGCCCGGCTGCGCGGGTGTAGCACGTTTTGGCGGTTGCCTTCTTGCGGGCGGAGCGATCCACATACTGACCGACGCTTTTGTGGATGGCGCAGTCCTCGTAGATCATATAGTAATAATTCTCATAATCGCTGTAAAATCGTTTCAGTTCTCCGGAATATAATGGAAGGTCGAGCGTCAGGCGGTTTCCTTCCGCCGACAGCTCCAGCTCACCGATGGAAAACTGGAATCCGCTTGTCAGAGAGACGGGGCTTTCATAGTGAAGCAGCAGGTGCTTTTCTGAGTTTCCGTCCGCATATGGGATATCACGGCTTTCTGAACCTTTGAAAGAAAAATCGCCGGTCAGAAAGTCCGGGTAGGCGAGAATCGGCAGAATCTGCGGCATTCCCTTTAAGTCATCCTCGTTATGGAGAATCAGAAGGTGTTTCAGCAGTTCAGAGTGCGTCTGTAAATATTCACCGTAAACCTCGATGAGCTGACCGCCGTTGTACTTATCTTCGCGGGCAATGCCGAGGAACCGCTCGATGCTTTTCTGTTTCAGATTTTCAAGTCCCAGCAATTTCTTTAATGGGCGTATTTTCTTATAAATATCAAAACTTTTAACTGCTTCAAAATTCCAGTCCTTTTTATAAAAAACACAGCGTTTCGTCAGAAATGGAATGTCAAACCCGTCGCCGTTGAAATGGACGAGGATGCGCTTTGTCCGGAGAAGTGCAAAAAAAGCGTCGAGAACCTCTTCCTCCGCATCCCTCGTCTCGGCAAAATACTGGGTCAGAATCCAGGTGTTTCCGTCGTGCCAGACGCAGCCGATCAGATAGACCGAGGCGTAGTCGCCGGAAAAGCCGGTTGTCTCGATATCGAAAAAGAGCAGATCGGAGATAGCTCCTAACCGTTTGGGCGGATAAGAGGAAGTAAAGGTCAGCGGATTTTGAATGGTGATCATTTGGCAGTATCCTCCTGTGTCGGTTTATAATGTCCGCCCCAGATCCGCATTGCGTCGGGGATTGGTTTCAGACTGTAACCTATGGCGTTATTATAAATTCATCGGAAGTGAAAAGCAACCGTTTAACAACACTTTGCAAGAATTATCCCATACTCTCTAGGTGGTGAGATGAATTGCCTTTTGGGAAAATCATGCAATATCTGGCATATTAAAACTGCACATATCTGTGCACATAAATGAAAATAAACATGTGAGAACAAATGTTCTAAAAGACATAGACAAACAAGTGTTCTCGTGTTATAATATAATCAGTCGAAAGCAAAAGGAAAGGCTGATTTTATGAGAAAATTAGATAGTAATGCACACTCAGTATTTTTACTCTATTATCATTTGATTCTGGTTATAAAATACCGAAAAAAGGTACTGACGGATCCTGTTTCTGATCGGACCCGGGAGATTTTTGAATATATCGCTCCGAAGTATCATGTTAC
>UMIC01025631.1_pt1 | contig 56309 bp, 33 predicted proteins | sample 1965681 | NCBI WGS metagenome assembly UMIC01 (sample SAMEA4836114, study PRJEB28245) | human gut metagenome | biome: gut microbiome; material: fecal sample | place: Denmark | collected 2008
ACTAAGCAGTATCGACCGCAACGTTAGGTAAAATCTGGTTTGTGGATTGAAAAAACAAGTATCATGTTTTATAACACTCTTTTACTAGAAATTACCAATAAAAAGCAAAAATCCCGCTGAATGGTTTTCAACGGGATTCTCTGCTTTATAACTTATGGAACCAATAAATACCTTCTTTCTTATCTGGCACCTTTAGATTGTATAAACCATTTATTTTCAGCGATTTATTTATCGTTTCAATCTTTCCGGAAGCAGGATGAATGTACTTTAATACATACTTTCCGGACGATAATTGAACAGGAATTTCTGTTCCGGACTTGGAATAAATGATACTTCCAATATCAAATTTTACCATTTTCTTGTACTCATCCGTATTTGTTTCTTCCACTTCCATTGCTGCTGCATCCTTCAGGAACGCTTTATCTGTGCACGGAATTACAGGACATGAACCTCCTGCCATAAACACAGCCCATCCCATAGCCGGATAATTCTGTGCGTAGAATGTCACTGCCTTTTGAGGAAATTTCTGACGATACTCATTGACAGCTTTATATGCTTCTGTGAAAGTTACCTTTCCCACTTTCATCTTCCGCATGTGCTGACGTGGCGCCATATTCTTTCCACCTTCCGGCGCAAAGATTCCGTCCGTCTTATAATGCCAGTATCGAATATCAATAATATCTACTACGGCAGCGCGTTTAGGATCTGCAAGGATTGCATCCTGTACATCTTTCGTTGTACTCAATGCCACTTTTGCTTTCTTCCCGGTTTCAGTTTCCCATTCAGCTATCACGTCCAACCAAAATTGTACGAAGTGCAACGGGCCTGTAAATTCAGCGCTTGTCAACTGAATAACATTCGAATTGTCCGCGAAGTTATTCAGGCATTGGCGGATATATTGTCTGTGCAATTCACGACGGACAGGATGAGTAATGTCATAGAACATATCCGCCACAAAGATTCGTTTGTCTCCGGCAAATGGAGCAGGTTCAGGAAATCCGGTCTGATTGATGTTATTGCTGCTTCTCCATGGAGAATCTACCCAATGCGCACCGGCTTCCAATATATTGTGTTGGAAATAGTTTTCATGGAACAACAGCAGTCCGTCCTTATTTCCTTTTTCTGCAAATTCTTTTAAGCGGCTCCAGTACCATGCATTAGGGCGTTTCAAATCATATTTGCTCAATCCTTCCCATGCTGTTCCCTGACCGCTACGACCGAATGGCTGTTCATAGAAAGGTCCCCATACATCACCATCCCGACGGCGAACTCGTTCGTGGTCATCCCGGCGACGATCGTACCAAAGACCGTAATTCTGATCGAAAACAAGAATGTTTTTCTGTTTCATAAAGTCGACTACAGAATCAATGCGGTCGGTTAATCCCAATCCCTCGCGTCCCGGCACAAAGCGGGTGATGGCCGGACTTGCCTTTTTCAGATAATTGGTTTTGAGCTTTCCGTTCCACCAAGGGGTGGTATGACTGCCTCCAACCAATAGAGCACCGTTCATCTGAATACGTCCATTGGTTACAGTTACTTCCGGTTGGGTTAATAATTTAGCAGCAGTAGAAGAAGAATTTGCAAGTGCAGCGCTCTTTTTCTCTTTAATATCATCGATTGATTTTACTCCGGTTGATACCACCGAAGGAGCAAACTTATTATCACCTATCCAATGTTCCAACGTCAACCGTGGTTTATATGCTTCTTTAGCGAGTTCCATAGCTACTTCCACTGTAGGACTACTGGTTGCACTTGTATTTCTGGGCAGAATACGTGCACGTTCTGCACATTCTTTGTTCAACCGTTCTCCCAATTGAGCATAAAAAATACTGCGAGGTTGTACATGATTGTTGGATTGTGCCCATTCACCGTCACCGGAGAATTGTGCCCAACAACCGTATGCACGGTTCATCGCCTCTTTTGCCGGGGCATAACATTCGATTTCCGCTGCGGTACATTGCCAAAACAAGCTGTTTGCCGTATTCCAACCGGCTCCGTTTTTATCTTGTCCCAAATTCTTGAAAGTCAGGTTATGACCGTCGATATTTACTACGTCAAACAACAGTCCGCATGCCCAGGCATCAATAGAACCACTGAATCCCAAAGATTCGTACGAATCACATTGTACAAAAGCATTGGGACCGGCTGCGCAATATCCGGCAGCAAAGTCATGAATCCCCTGTTCCGAATAGCAGCGTTGAAATAAAGTTTGTTGTCCCAGCGTATGGAAAGTGCAACGACGCATCCCTCCGATTTCTGAAACGGGTTCTTTCGAGATACAGTCTTCAACGGTAATTTTGGAACCTGTACGCTGAACAATTACAGCACTTCCTGCAAAATGCTTGAAATAAACCAGTCTCACCCAACAGTTTTCCGCATCTTCAATGGAAATACCTGTCCAGCAATGATCCTCGTCTTTAGGATAACGTTTGTCGTAATCAGAAATCAGTGTCATATTTTCTACGCCACAATCGTGAATACGTCCGTTCCATTGATAAGTCAACAGGGAAGAAGTTCCATAGTTAGCATCCAAAGCTACGGTCAGCGGAGCATCCAGTGTTACCTGGTTGCCATTTACTTCGCAGACTGTTCTGTCCCAAGTCAGATCCATGTCACCTTCTTTCCATCCCAAAGCGCTGATACCTCCTCCAAAGATATCACAACCCAAAGAGGCAATCCATTCTTTGCCGGAAGGACGGGTAACCATGACGCGGTCTCCTTTTTTCAGAGAAACACCCGAAGCGACTTCCAATGTTCTCGCGTTTACCGGAACATAGTGGGAAAGCACCTTCAATGTGTCTTGCACATTCAGGTCGTCCACTCCTTCCATGTAGATAAGCGCACCTCTGTCTACGCCCTTTTTCAGCAGTATTGTTTTTTCTTTATCCGTACCCCGCAATACAATTCCGGATGTGGAGATACGAATACTGCCGGACAGGGAAAATTCTCCCTGATCGAGTAATACGGCTCCCCGAAAACCGGAAGCGTCAGGAGTCAGCGAAGCTACATAATCAATGGCACGTTGAATATGCGCAGTATTATCTCCGGCTTTCCAGGGTACAAATACCACATTACGGACAGAAGGAATATCCTGTTCGGAGGATTTATATCCGCATGTAGAGAAATCGAGAATCCGGTTTCCCCGATCATCATTCAGGTAAGTGATCTGGTCATTCTTAACCTGTAAAGCAAAAGTTTGTGTATAACTTTGCACAAACCCAATGCTCAATAATCCTAAAAGGATCGTTCTTACTTGTATATTCATTACAATAAACTTTAATCTCTTTTCATCTGGTTACAACAGACTTTTCCGTTTAGACAATGTATCGTAATTGTTCTTCAAGTCTGTCCAGTCCACTTTCTTTCTGGTGTCTATACCATTGATGTATTTTTCAATATTGGTATATCCGTCACCGTTGCAGTCCATGTTGGCGTCAGCCGGGTCGTTCGGATTCAATCCGTTGGCAATTTCCCAAGCATCCGGCATACCATCACCGTCCGAGTCTACTACCGCTTCACCTTTATATTCGGGCAGTCCGCCTACCTGACGAATATCTGTAATGATACCTTGCTTGTAAGAATCAGCCGGTAACCGTCTCTTCACGTAAGGAGAGACAAACTTCGGTGCATCTTTCGCATAAATGGCCTTTCCTGTTTGTACGGTCTTAATGACACGTGCATCTACTGCGTCACGTTTCGGAAAATTAGCTCCTACATTATCTAATACAAAGGTATAAGCTTTTTTGGTATCCATTACAGTTACCGGTGGCATTTTGAAAGCCTCGTCCGATTTAATTAGAGGCAAAAACTTTGTGGCGTCCACCTCTTCTTTAAGTTGTACGCCTCCGTCCCAGTTATCTTTTGTAACTTTGGCATTGCCATGGATAATATTTCCGTTTACGTATGCTTTTCCGAATGAAAGCGGTCTGTTTTTGTCACGTCCCGCTTCCGGTTTGAGAATACGATAAGAGATCGGTTTACCTATCGGAGTGATCGGACCGGGTTTGAAGTAGTTGTTTATCATATTGTAGAAACTGTTGTGATCGCCTCCGTCTACGGAACGGTTCCACCAGTTGAAAACAACATTATTGACGAAGTTAAAATCGCCGTCCATACCTACCGAACTATTCCGGCTGATGTTGGAAGCAAAGAGATTACGGCAGAACATACTGTTATGCCCACCGATGGTTGCACCGAAAGCATGATTGTAGGTATCCAATGCTTCAGAGAAAATAGAATTCTGGATGGTAATGTTTACCGTCGGAAGTTTCAGCCCGTGTCCGTCTGCCCCTCTGTTGTATACATGACGGTAGATAGACATATTTTCATCCAATCCCCAACTGGCGGAGCAATGGTCTACCATAATATTTCCAACCGCATTCCCTCCTACTGCATCATCACGGAAAGCTACGTCCTGCGCACCGCGACGGAAGCGCATGTGGCGAATCACGACATCGTGTGTATCGATCAGGAAAGATTGTCCGGTGACGCAGATACCATCTCCGGGAGCTGTTTGTCCGGCAATGGTTACATAAGGGGCACGTACGCTAATCGGGCTTTTCAAACGAATCACTCCCGCTACATTGAATACAATAATACGTGCACCTCCCGTTTCGCAGGCTTCGCGTAATGTTCCGGGACCGGAATCTTCCAGCGAAGTGACCACAATCACTTTACCGCCACGACCACCGGGAGTATACATACCTCCGCCTTCTGCGCCGGGGAAAGCCGGGATATTACTTTTTATCAAATCTTCGGGTTTGGAGGCCCAAGGCTTATAGGGACGACCTTTCTTTGCTTCTTCTAACACTGTCGGCAAAGCTTTTTCCCATGCCGCATCCGATTTCCGTTCAAACTCCGCTTCTTGTTTTGCTCCTCTTGCTTTTACCGAGTCCGGAATTACAGGATACTGGGCTGCCACAGGTAGTACACAGGCAACCAGCATCCACGCTGATAATACTTTCTTAATGTTGTTCATTCTTTCGAATCTTAATTAGGTTTCTAAAAGGACGATTAAGAAAGCATTTTGTAATCGGTTATCTCTCTCCTTTCCGCCATTCATTCATATATTCGCGAGGGGACTGATTATATTTTTTCCGGAAACACTTGCTATAATACCCCGAGTCCTTGAATCCGACAGCAAAAGCAATTTCGGAAACACTTAAATCCGTATTTTTAATCAGTTCGATAGATTTATTCAAACGAATCTCTTTTACCAGGTCAACGGGCGCCAGGCCGGTAAGACTCTTCAGTTTCTTGAAGAATGCCGAACGGCTCAATCCGATACCGGATGCTATGGTGTCAATGTTAAAGTCACTGTCGTCCATATTTTCTTCAATGACCTGATGTATCTTTTCGAGGAACTGTACGTCTTTCTTTACCAAAAATTGTTCGTAGCTGTCTTCTTCGGTCGTCGTCTGGTTTTCCATTTGCTGACGGATTCGTTCACGGAACAGTTTCCGTTCGGCAAGTAACTGGTCGATGCGTGCCAACAGATATTCCTTACTGAAAGGTTTGGTAATGTAGGCGTTCGCCCCTAAAGTGATCGCTTTGGTCTTGGCGCCTTCATCATTCTTCGCAGTCAGGATAATGACAGGGATATGGCTGATCTGGAAATCTTTGCGGATGGATTGCAACATTTCAAGCCCATCCATTTCGGGCATCATCTGATCGGTCACCACAATATCCGGATGATACAGATGTACTTTCTTCAAACCTTCCACTCCGTTATTGGCAATATGGATATTGAACTTGTCTTCCAACTGAAGCTTTATCAACTGGCAAAGGTCTTTGTTATCTTCCACCAACAGAAGGGTCGGTAATGAAGCGTCGATTTCCGGTTCTTCTTCCGTACAGTCTTCGGATATGGCATTTGCAACAGGATCTTGTTCTACAGAAACAGGGGCTGTCTCCGTATCTCCCACATAGAAGTCTACTTCCGACGGACGGTAATGTTCCTTATCCATCAGGAGTTCTACAATAAACACCGCTCCTTGTCCTTCGGGACTTTCGGCACGAATCTGTCCATGATACAGATTGACGATCTCTTTTGAAAGTGCCAATCCGATACCCGTGCCCTGATAATAGGAGTTTTTCGCGTTCTCTCCTTGCGAGAAGCGTTCGAAAATCTCGGTCAGTTTATTTTGTGGAATACCTACTCCGTTATCTTCCACCCGTACATAACAACGTTTACCGTCGTCTGTCAATCCGGTAGTTATATAAATACTTCCTCCGGAATGAGTGAATTTGAATGCGTTGGATATGATGTTGCGGATAACAATGCTCATTTTCTCCTTGTCCGCCCATACCATAATCGGTTCATCCGGCAACTGGAAAGTAAAACTGATCTCGTTTTCTTCGGAAAGTACCCGGAATTCTTTCTGGAAAGAAGCTATCATCTCATTAAAATCAATTAATGACACATGCAAACGCATCTTGCCGTTCTGAATCTTCCGGAAATCAAGGATCTGATTCACTAATTGCAGCATTTGATTGGTGTTCTTCTCCATCAGATCCACATATTGCAATCCTTTCGGAGAGAGCTTTTCGCGTTCTCTTAGTTCCTGTATCGGACCTTTTATCAATGTCAAAGGAGTGCGCAATTCATGGGAGATATTGGTAAAGAACTTGATTTTCATCTCCGATACCTTTTGCTCGATATAAATATCATTCTTCATTTTGAGCATGAAAAAAGCCAGGCGCAGGCTGAAATAGAGAGCTGCCAAACCTAGAATTACATAAATAAGGGTTGCCCACCAGCTCAACCACCACGGTGGAAGGATAGTAATAGCCAATGTACAGTTGGAAACCAGCTCCGGATTGGCTTCATCTACGGTTTCTACACGGAATGTATAGTCTCCGGGAGGTACGTTGGTATAAGAAGCGATACGGTTCTTTCCGTTATAATGCCATTCTTTTTCATATCCTTCAAGTATATATCGATAAGATACCCGGTTCTGATTATAGAAATTCAATGCGGCAAATTCAATCGTGAACATGGATTGATTGTAGTTCAGCCGGATTGCTTTGGCGTATGTGATGGATTCTTTCAGAATCGGACATTCGCGGAAACTACGCAGATCGCGGTTGGAAACTTTAAAGTCAACAATACGTGTATCGTAGTTCGTATGCAATGTTTCCAGTTTGTCGGGAGAGAATGTCAGGATTCCCTGCCGGGTACCAATCCACAAATCTCCATTCAAGGTACGGAGTGCACTACCCTCTTCCAACTCCACGTTCAGGAAACCGTCGTATTTGTCGTAGTTACGAAACTGTTCGGTAGCTTTATTGAAGCAGGACAAGCCAATTTCCGTTGTAAACCACAAGTTACCATTTTTATCTTCTACGATGGATTTGACCACATCGTTATTCATTCCTTCACGTATGCCGTATGATTTGAAGATCGGTTCACGCTTTTCTTTATCATAGCGGACTAATTTATTCAAACCGCCTCCGAATACACTTACCCAGATTTGCGAATCAGTATCTTTGTAGAGTACATAAATATCATTATCCGCTACGTTTGAATTTTCGCTGACCTGGCGGTACGTTTCAAACTGGATCTGTTCGGGGGTAGTGAAATGTCCGTCGAAAGACATCAGACCATCCATTGTTCCGACCCAAATACGTCCTTCTTCATCTTCCGTCATGGTACGTACCTCCATATAAAGACCGTATGCAGGATATTGTTTCAAACCATTGTATTTATGTATAAAGGTAATTGTTCCGTTCTCTTCGGAAATTAGATTCAGACCTCCTCCCAGTAATCCTACCCAAATGCGTCCCTGACTGTCCTGATAGGTAAAGTACACATCGTTGTTACTGATAGAATTCGGATTCTTGGGGTCATTGATATAACGGGTAAAACGCAACCCATGCGGAGAATTCATGTCCGGTTCGGCTTTGACAAGCCCGTTTCCTTTGGTGGAAAACCAAAGATTACCATCTTTGTCTTCCATAATATGATAGACGGCTCCCAATAGATAGTTCTTATCCGAGAAGATTTGTTTCACTTGTCCGTTACGATCCAGGCGATACAGAGCTTGCCAGCGGGTTCCTACCCAAATATCCCCATTTTGCGCCTGGAAGAGAGCACGTATTCCCTGATTCCAGGAAGTTGATCTCTCGGGCACTACCGGAGATGGAGAAACTTCTGTCAGCAGTTGGAATTGCTTCTTGGGGAAGTTAAGCCTGTATACTCCGCTGCTCGTAGATGCCAGCCAAAGGATGCCATCTTTATCCAGCAGAAGATGGAAGAAAAGTTGATTGGGAAGATCGTCGGAGAAAGGCTTCAATTGGTTGATACGGGTCATTTCCAGTTTCTCCCTGTCGAATAGAAGAATTTCTCCTCCCGGAGTCATAAAGAACATGCCCTGTTCGCCGGCATCCTGCATTTCAAAATTGCCGATTGCGTTCTGATTGGGGAATGTAAAGCGGTGATGGCTCCTGTTCAGGGGATCATAATAGGTCAATGCCTGGTTACCCTCCTGAAACCATACCTTATCATATTTATCATAGAATATAATTCCATTGTCCTTTTCGGGGATGGTAAAGGGGAGCTTGGTCAACTGTTTGTAACCGATATTGTACTCGTATGCTCCTTCGTTGGTGGTAATGTACATCAGACCGGATTCCGTTACCAGCAAATTAGAAACCGGCTGTTTGATTTCCGGTATCTCGTAACGGTTGACAACTCCGTTTTGCGGATCAATGCTATAAATATGCCCTTTCTTGTCTCCCAACCATAAGAATTTGGAGTTATAGGAGGCACAAGTAAACTGATCGGGGTTAGCAGATACCTTTTTCTGTATAAAGTCGGCAGGTTTGTCTTTCAGCGCTTCCCCTTTCCGTAGGGACAGAATCTGATAATCCATACCGATCCAATTGATAAACTCGGCTGTTTCGCAGAATATGTTGTGTTTCAGACGCATGTCGTACACGTTCACGTTAGGACGCGAATCATGCAATTGTTTCATCGTTATTTTACCTTCCTTGTCGGTGTACGCACGCAAAAGACTTTTATCTTTTGTCAGCAACAATACGTCGCCGTCTTCGGTCGTCTGAATCTTGATAATCTGAATGTTCTCGGAATATTCTTTCACATCATCGTAGACGGCATGAAAGCTCTCATGCCGTTTATCGAACAGATAGAGTTTACGGTCGATAGTCTTAATCCACAGAAAACCATTCTTATCTTCTACGATACGCTGAATTTTACGCGGCGGAATATCTGTGGAATAAAAGCCGTCATGGTTATCGTAGGAACGGAATTTACTTCCGTCAAAGCTGCATAGTCCATACCAGGTACCGAACCAGATAAATCCGTCTTGTCCTTTTAATGTACAGTTTACGATATTATTAGGCAAACCACGTTCAGCCGTGTAGTGTTCTACAATCATATTTGGATAGGCAAAAGCATACATGCCTATCATGGATAGTAATAGTATTAGAATATTCCGTTTTCTCATTGATGGCTATAATTGGAATTAAACGTACTCAAAGATAGTCTTTTTTTTTGAATAGTGCTTTAGTAACATATAAAAAACAAGTTGGCAGATCACCCTGCTAATCACTTATCACTAACCTGCTAATCACTTTTATCGTACTATTTTTCAGTTCCAAATTCAGTCTGTTGACGTTCTACTTCATCCAACACCCGTTGGCGTTCTTCCTCTGTCAGTTGCACTTTTCCTTCAGATGATTCTTTGCCCGGGTTTACATTGAGAGTGGACGGTGTTGTCCTTTGTATTTCATAAGCCTGTTCTTCATAACAGAAAGGAAGTTCTGCAGGAACGCTTTCCAGTTCAATTTCAGTAGCTGTCGGAGCTTGAGTGCCCTCAAACTGTACGCGGGCTTTCACCTTTATTTTTCCGGCTTTCCGGGTAGAACGAATCAACACCGGAGCGGAGCCGAACTCCACCGCACGGGGATTGGCGCCAATAGTAGCATCTCCGATGATTTCTCCTTCACCTTCTACCGTGAAAACGATATTCTCTTTTGCCAGACGGCGCACATTTCCACTATCATCGGTTACTTCAGCAACTACGACGATAAAGTCGGAACCGTCAGCTACCAGGTTCACTTTTTGAGTATCTACATAAAGACGTAGTTTGGTGGAACGTCGGGAAGGCATTTTCTTTTGAGTGCATACCACTTTTCCGTTGATAATCCCTTCGGCAACCATGTTCACTTTTTGCCAGTTCTTTTGAGTATAGCTATATCCGCGTGCTTCCCAAAAGTCCCAGACATTCTCGAATATAACGGGAGTATTCGGCATGTGCCCTTTGGCATGAACCACCGGTTTCGTCCAGGTTTTCGTTCCATCATAAATAGAAAGACGGACTGAATCACAGTTTGTGAATACAACTACGTCCTTATCGGAGAATTGTGACATTTCATGAGCAATGAATATCATCGGTCCACATTCTGCCAATGGGTGTTGGAGACTGGCCGGCGACTGGCTGCGAAATACTTCATACGCATATTTCTTCTGACGGAAAGCATCATAAATACCGCCCCAATAAGGATCCGGATGGTAACCACGCTGATGGTCGAACGGATGCCATTGGGCACCACCGATAAACAAACCGGTTGTGCGGTACATCTCGTCATAGCTCTTTGCTAAAGACATAGCCTGTACCAGTAACGGACGTTCTCCCCAACTGCGGCTGGCACGGTTATTATTGTTGTGAGCATACCAGTCGTCTACATTCTCCCCGAATTCACGGGTAAAGATACATTGCTCCGGCTTGTCTTCTTTTTCATCATCACCCGGCCAGCCATAAACAACGTCATAATGCTCTTTCACTCCGGCAGAATGGACATCGGCAGCAGCTACCGGACGTCCCGGATAGGGATATTCTTCTTTGGTAATCTCAAGAGCTTTCAAGGCAAAATCGAGCGGATAGCGGGTTTCATTCAAGATGGGTTCCCACATCAATACGGAAGGGTGATTACGGTCACGACGAATCATTTCGCGGGTATTCTGATGAACCAGCTCCCCGAATTTCGGGTCTTTGTTCCAGTACTGCCATCCCGGAGTAGCGACAATCACGAACAGGCCGAGCTCGTCACAGGCATCCATAAAGGCAGGGTCTTGGGGATAGTGGGCTACCCTAATAATGGTGCATCCGGCATCACGCAGACGTTTGGCGTCACGCCATTGCTGTGAGTTCGGCAAAGCATTGCCTACGTATGCAAAATCCTGATGGCGATTGGCTCCTACCAGTTGTCCGAAAGGTTTGCCATTCAGCCAGAATCCGTCTTTACCACGGAATTCTGCCAGACGAATACCGACACGGGTAATGCCTCCGTCAATGGATTTATTTCCTTTTTTAATGCGTGATTGTACCCTATATAAATAAGGTGTGTCCGGTGACCAAAGAGTAGGATTCTTTACTTCCATCTGTTGACGGATGGATTTTTTCTCTCCCGGCTTTAAAGAAAGTTTTCCTGAACTGCGTTTGATTACTTTTCCATCCGCATCTGTCAAAGTCGTTTCTACAGTGACTGACTCGGAACGGGCGTCGTCATTCTGAACTTCGGTGTTTACATATACCTGCGCACTCTTTTCACTGATCTTATCAAAATGAACGAATACACCTCCACCGCCAACGGTTTGTGAATCAATAGCGTCGGTAATAGCTACCGGAGATTTGGCAATCATCCATACATCACGGTAAATGCCCCCATGATAAGCAAAGTCTAATGTATATTGACGTTTTCCGGGAGGATAGGATTTGTCATCACTGTTGTCCGTGAAAACAGCGAGCAGACAGGAGTCTCCGGCCTGTACGCCATTGGCAGTCAAGTCTAAAGTAAAAGGTAGATAACCTCCCAGATGTTCCTGGATGCGTTTACCATTCAGATAAAGGATCTGTTTGCCCATAGCTGCTTCAAAATGAAGCACTACCCGTTGCCCTTTTGTTTCAGCGGGGAGGACAAAGTGTTTACGGTACCAGGCCGGTCCCTGATAATTGCGGCATCCGCTTCCTTCGGCCGGCATCAACTCTACAGTATGAGGGGTGGAAACGACGTTCCAGGAACGGTCATCAAAGTTTACCGCTTCTGCTCCCCGGACATCGCCTCTGAAAAAGCGCCATCCTGGATTGAAATTATAGACTTGTCGCCCGCTACCGGGAAGCTGGATGAATCCGGCAACCGATGTCTCGGGACGGTAAGTTTCTGTAGCCTGCCCTTTTTCTATCAAGGAGAATAGCAACAGAAAAGCTGATAAGATGATAAATGGTCTTTTATTCATAATTCTTTATTTATATATTTCATTCGTTCACCACAGAGGACACAGAGGACACAGAGGTTTAATCTTTTTTATTCACTTAGAGTAACATAGAGTCTCACGTATTTATAATCGTATTTATCGCTCTGTTTTACTTGCGGAAAGAGAGAGAAGAACTCTGTGTCCTCCGTGTCCTCTGTGGTGAAATATCATTTTCAATCATTATAACAATATCCTTTTTTCTACTTTCCGGTAAAACTTTCAAGTCCGTCACTTTTCCGTTTTTCAGAGTGGCTTCTACTGTTGTTTCGCCCGGAGCATGAAGTTTGAAATGTACGTTCCATTCTTTCGGCCATGCCGGGAAAAGGAGTATTTGTTCTCCATTGGTTTGCAATAGCATTTCCTGAAGTCCTATCATGCCGCTACCTCCCCAGTTGTGATCGGGTGTCCAGTCATATCCCGGTCCCCAAAATGCGGGGAAACGATGCGGTCCATTCGATAATTTGGCTAAAGATAGTTTCTTTGCTTCTTCGGTCAGGCCTAAACAGGCAGCCCATATATTATCTTGTTTCCATCCGGTATGCGAACGGAACTTGATGGCATCCGGGTCATAAAAGTAGGTATTACGTGCTATATCCAGATCCTCCTTTCCTACTCCATAAATACGCCATGGAAACACTGGATAAAGTTGTGGCGTTTCAACATTATTAATTCGTTCCCAACTTACAGCGGGCGAAATTGTTTGCTTCAAGACCGGAGCAATAGTCGGATTCAACGTATCTTTTATTTCTATGTACCGCAATGGAATCGGAGGGATTGTCTTTAGCATCTCTTCTTTCTTTCCATAAGTTTCCAATACTGTTTTTAGAGCAGCGATGGTGCTACTGGCATTATTAGTCATCTTATATGTCTCACAAGCAGAGCCCGGGAAAAGAATCAGATGTCCGTTGCCATCCAACGCTTTCCGTCCCCGGCGGGAAGCTAGTTGTCGGTAATGTTCGTCGAAGAATGTCAGCGAACTCTCGATCAGAGGTAAATAAGGGGTAATATCAGCATTTGCATAGTTCTTTGTTTCCAATATCATTTGGCAGAACTCAAGAACCGTATCCCATTCATATTCCAGCCAGGCATTATATTCCAATCCTTTGTCGAACCAGTCCGGTCGTTTGAAACCATATTCTGCGGGGTTCGGTAAACCGAAATTTTCGATCTGCTCGCTAAAGCAGGCTCCATCATGTTGCCAGTATACACGGCTTCGCAGTTCTGCATTCTTCAACATGCGGTTATAAAAATCAAACTGGGAAGGCATCATATCAAAGTCTCCGCTTTTCAGCATCGGCCAGTATACTAAACGTTGATTCTGTGCAGTCATCGTGCCACCTCCCCATTTCCGGTAGTCGGGGGTAAAAGATTGTTTTTCATCGACATGGCAAGGATCAAAGGTGAAGAGTCCACCATTGAATTTAGTCGGTACGCTGGCATAAGCATTACATCCCAGCATATAGCGGAAAAGGGTGTAGTTTCTAGTTATTTCTTTTGCTTCACCATCTGCTTCGATAAAACTGCGTTGCCAAAAGAAATTCCACCACGAACGGGTCTGTTTTTTATCCTGTATGATAGTTTTCGATGAAACTTTGCCTTTGGGGACTATTCTTTGTAAAGCAGTTTGTAGTCCCTGCTCCCATTCTTCTATTGTTTCTGTCTGGTCTGTATGTAACACAATGCAGAAATGCTCTTTCCGGGCTACTTTGGAAGAACGGAACTTCCAGGCACGATAGTCTGTTCCAGCATATACATCATCCGCAGTGCCTGCAAATTCTAAGTTTTCACCAAAAAGAGTTCCTCCGAAAGTCAAGTTTTTCAAAGGATTCATCATTTGAGATTTTACTTCGTTCATTCCTTGTTGAGCTACAACTACATCAAAAACGGTCTGTTCGGGATTGCGATGATAGAACAGAAATTGATTTGTGTTCACGGAAACACAGTCGGCCTCCGTCACAGAGCCTTTCGGGGGAGCCCATTTATAAGAACATTGTTGCCCCTCTCCTTTTCTGACAGGTCGTTCCTGATAGCGCCAATTTTCATAAAAGACTTCAGTCTGCAACGGTTGTGCATTTGTTACCTCTACATGTATAATCGGATGAAAAACATCTACCCAAAATTGTATCTGCGTGTTTCCTGCCGCGATTTCTACATATCCGTCTTTTAGCTTCAACTCCTGACGAAAATCTTTAGCATCTTTGAAAGGATTGGGCGACAGGCGGAGACGTATACGCCCTTGTTTTAATTGGCAGTTGTTTTCGTCGAATGTACCGCTACGGCTCACATAGAACATAACATCACCGTCTTCTACCCATATATTCATCCCAATATCTCCACCACCACAGGGCATAGATTCAGAAGAATTACGACTGGGAGTATTCCAAATGACATTGGCATGCTGACTCCAAAGAGCCGACACGCCAACAAACAGTATGGTTATAATCAGATAAAGTCTCTTCATATATTTTTCATATTTTACCTTGTCTATTTGCGATTACCAATCATCCGAACGAAAAGACCCTAAAGGCAATCCGTCGCAATATACATCTCCTTCCACATAGTTTTCAAAACAATATCGAACAGCTACCGGGTGCGGTACTTTATCGCTTTTCACCAGCATCTTACTACGTTCTATCCATGCTTTGGCCGGGTAAAAAACTTTATCTTCGCCGGCTACCTGAAAGTTTTTCGATTCGAAACAGTTCTTGCCGCTGATCCACATATTGGCACGTTCGAAGCTGACAACTACGGTGTCGTTCTTTATTTCAATGCTTTTATAATAAGGACTTTCGCCATTCACGCCTTCCACTCCATACGTTTTAGTTAAAGCCAGAAGTGCCAGGCGTTCGCCTGCAACCTGTTTCTTTGCGGGATGAATACCTTTTTCCATTCCTGCATCCAGTAATACAGCCATACCGCTGTTAGCTACACGATGTTCAACTTTTGCCTGTGCCTCCCGGAGATATGCCGAATTTATCACTTCCTTTCCTTTTTCGGTAATAATCCCGTAATCATACGGAGCTATCTGGCAATAATAAAAGGGAAAATCACCCTGTTTCCATTCGGCACGCCAACCGTTAATCAATCGGGTAAACATATCAGCATACGTATGGGCACGATTCCAGTTATCTTCGCCCTGATACCAAATCACTCCTTTCATGGTCATACCGATTAACGGATGCAACATACCGTTATAAAGCACGGTCGGAGTACGGTTTTTAGATTTTATGTCGGCTTCCGTTTGAGGAATCTTCGCTTCCGGAAAGGCTTTTAGCCAGTCCGCTGTCATCCATGCTTCACAGGCGGAACCACCCCAGGCTGCTACAACCAACCCAACCGGAACATCTAATATTTCATTTACCAGTCTCCCGAAATAATAGGCTGTTGCGCTGAAATCACGGACACTGGCCGGGGTTGCTTCTTTCCACGAACCGATAACGTCATTCTGCGGAGTGAATGTAGAAGTACGTTTCACCGTAAACAGACGGATTTGCGGATTCTTGCTGTGAAGAATGTCCATATTGGCATTTTCTACCGGTTGGTTTTTGAAGCCTTTCATCGGCATTTCCATATTACTTTGTCCGGAACAAAGCCAAAGCTCGCCTATCAGAATATTATTCAGTGTCTTTTGGGTTCCATCATCAAAAGTCACAGTATAAGGACCTCCCGCTTCGGGAGTAGCTACTGTCAGTTTCCATGCCCCATTTTTATCTGCTGTTGCTGCATATTGTTTTCCATTCCAACTAGTAGTCACTGTTACTTTTTTATGAGGAGTCGCCGTCCCCCAAAGGTTTGCATTGGTCTGTTGCTGCATCACCATGCCATCAGAAAAAATAGCCGGTAGCTTTACTTCTGCGTGTGTTGACAGGCAGGCAGCAAGCAGAAAACCTGCCAACATTGTACCTGTTTTAATAATTGAACTTTTCATACTTTAGCTATATTATAATGAATTGGGCACGGATTACATGGATTGCGCTGTTACTTTATGTAATACGATTCTCATAAACCATGTAATCCGCGTAATCCGTGCCTTAAAAATCTATTTTATTCTGTGATAGAAAAACTCAAAGGTCCGAGCAATCCTGCCGGAAGCAACGTTTTCTCTGCCCTGCGATATTTTGCATTAGTCCAAATGCCATCAAACGGTGCTTTTCCTTCATCAGCTCCTGTCAGTGCATTCGCCCAAGTATTTGTAACCTCTATTTCAAGCTCATTAGTTCCTTTTTTCAGGGCACCTGTAATATTTGCACGATAAGGAGCAGTCCAGATTGTGCCACAATCTACGCCATTCACACGAACAGTTGCCAAATTATAAACTGTTCCCAGATTCAGATAAATCTGTTGGTCTTTATTCGGTTTATTTTTCCAGCGGAAAGTGATCTTATAAGTCGCTGTCCCCGAATAGTAACGTATCTGTTCGTCCGATTCTTGGCTCCAGTCGAAGAGTTCTTGTCGTGTGAGCATTTTTTGGTTAGCTGCAAAAGTTATAGTATATTCCTTTGCCTCCAAAGCTATGTTTAAAGGGGCTTTAGCTGTATCTTTTTTCTCCTTTTGCAGTTGGAGAGAGGATTCTCCATAGCCTTCATGTACTCCCTCCACAGGATATACGATGAATACGGACTCATTAGGAGCCAATGTGAGAGTAACTTCCGTCCGGTTTCCGTTGATACGATAGGAAGGATGGACATTCATTTCACCCGTCACCGGGTTCCAACATTCCGGTTTTCTACCGTTAATACGCATACTTGCGGTAAACGTGCGTGTTTCGTCCTTTTGGTTGGCTACGAAATAGAGTTCGCCAAGTTCGCCACGACGATGCGTCCAGGCAATATCTTCCGGCACGATCATGTCACGTTCCAAGCCATACACGGAAAAATCTTCTTCTGTATAAGGTAAAGAAGGCACCAAAATGCCAGCTTCTTTTAGTTCATTGATTTTTTTCTGCACTTCCGATGACAATACAGGTTCGGGATTCATAGGACGCGAAAGAGGCAGTACCAGCACTTTATAACTTGCTCCACCCGGCAACGTTATTCGTCCGTTTTCTGCTTTCGCCAAACGAAGGATTGCATCTTTATTAAAACTATCGTATGCATATCCACGAAGCGGATTCACCCATTTCTCCGGATCAGCCATGTTAGCTGAATGGGTAACACCTACCGGACGTACACGTAAAGGCTGTCCCTCATTGGCCAGACGGATGCGTTCACTTTCCACTCGTTCTGCACCGAAGATTCCCGGTAGAGAGGGAACCAATCGTTCCGGTAATATCGAACGCCTCGGCACTTCTTCACCTGTAAAGACTGCGATGTCTGTTACCGGATGTCCATATTGCAATAACGACTGGCAACGGGTAGCATATTCGGAAAAGGCTTTTGCGCCTTTATCCCACCAGGTCTGATCTCGTTGGAAGAAAAGTCCGATGCCATCCAATGTCATACCGGGCTTGCGGTCCAACCAGGGATTATGTACATATACATGGTAGAAAAGACGATTGATTCCTAATGCGTAATTACGATCCAACAAGGCTTTCAACATTCCGGGGTATTCATCCCACGTGCCACGCACTTCCGTGAACCCTTCAGCCTGAATAATATTCTTTCCGTAGATATGTGCTCCGCTAATAGCGTCGAGCATATCATTCGGTTTGTCATGTGTAGGACTGTTCAACCAAAATTCACCCATCGGAAGATCTACTTTTTGATAATGTAGTAGACCATCGCTTACCATCGTCGGAGCTACACATTCTGCCGAAAACTGGCAATCATATTCTCTCGCACAGTCCGCCAATACCTGATAAAACACATCTACGACGAGTTCTGATATGGTAGTACGTACGTCTCGCAGAATCTTTTCACTTTGTTCGACACTTTCCATCGGAATACCTGCCAATAGAGGTAGATAAGGCATCAAATCGTAGCCACGACGTTTCTGAAATTCAATAGCGAAACGTTTATTCCAGTTTTGGCTGCCACATTCCCAACTGTCGACATGCATATATTTCAGTACGCGACGAGCTACTTCGGGATTGGTCTTTGCAAATGCCTGCGCAAACCAGTTATCGAATTGTTTCCGTACCGTTTTCGGGTTAAACTTATCACATTCCAATCCTTTTCCGCCTCCCGCTGTGGCATTGGTATGTCCAGTAGCTGTATGTCCCATGCGGAGTAATTTCCATTTTCCTTTGGGGAGAGTGGCGGTCAATGTTTTTCCATTCGAATGACTAGTATATTGCTCTGTCAGATTGATGACTTGTGAAAGTGAATAGCAGTCCTGTTTCCCAACTTCCTCTTCTTTGGTAGCTTGAGCAACACGCCATACCAGTCCGGCTTTTCCTTCCCACTGGTTCAGACGGGCTTCCCGATGCAGGCGTAATTCTTTTATTTTCAGATTGGGCTTCCATTTGGCAGCATCCATATCTTCACTTCCCGGTTCGCTTCCTTCAGGAGTCCAGTAGAAACGGAAGAAACGGGCGGTAGTCGGAGGAATACTATGAGTTGAATTCTCATCCGTATTCTGCCATCCCTGACGGGCAGGAACCAACTGCTTAACCAAACGATAATTCACTCCGTCATCACTGGCCATTACTTTCAAGCGGTGTGCCTGATAATTATTACCATTTAAAACGATTTCAATATTCCGACAAGTGAAGGGTTGTTCGTATTCATACTGGATATAACAAGGATATGAAGAACGGATCATTCCTGCCGCATCCATATTCACTGTTTGAGCAACTTTTACATTTCCTGTCGTGGCTAGATTGACACAAGTAATCTTTGCCTGCATCTCGTCCGCTGCGTCTTCTACCGGCAAAGCGAATAATGCAATATCTTCATAATAGCTTTCATAGGCTTCCGGTTGTGGCAGGCGAATAGCCATCAGCTTTCCTCCGTTTACAATCGTATCGCTCCAAACCACTTTCTGCATAGATTCTTCGGGAGTAATCCAGGGACCTCCCGCCAATGCGAAACCATCACAAATGTGCATTCCCAATTTCAGCCCCAAACGATCTGCTTCTTCCATACTGAAACGTACCATCTCCCACCATTCGGGAGTTAGCTGCTGCGCCTTGCCATCGTATTGGGCGCCTTCGTGGATACCTTTAATCGGCATCAGGTAAGTACCTCCCAATCCGGCATGTTTCATTGCCTCCAAATCGGCTGTAATGCCTTCTTTAGACACGGCACCATACATCCAGTACCAAAAAGTCCAAGGTTTCGCTTCGTCAGAAGGATTTAGAAATTGATCGCGAAGTGAGCGTGTTTGCTGTGCATCGGCAGGACATATAGTCGCCCATGCCAATAGAGAGAGTACAAATATTCGTTGTTTCAGTCGATTTTTCATTCCAATTTATTTCTTACTATAAATAAGACGAAAAATAAACAGTTTTGTACTCATTCTATGTATAATATCAAAGTCCTTGCCATCCTCTAACGCAACCAGCGGTCTATATTTCTTTTTTCCGCACTGAACTCCACTCCTACTTTGACCAACTCACGTCCATCTGCCTGATAAGGAATCAGATAGCCTTTTTCATCAATCTGCTGCAAAGCCTGTTCGGCAGTACCATTCAGTTTAAATTCAAACACATAAATATACTTCGGAGTTTTCACCACCGCATCCGCTCGTCCGCGGGCGCTAAGAACCTCTGCTCCGGTAAATTGCCCCATCAATTTGAAAACTAAATAAAAAACAACCTGATAATGTCGTTCAGTCTTTTCGTTCAGTTCATAAGGAAAATCTGCGAAGAAAGCCTGCAGACGGGTAAGGAAGGCGTCAACGTTACCACTCTCCAATTCACGTACAAATTTACCAAGATAGAATCCCCGCTCATCATCTACCACCGATGTATAGTAAGGAACCAGAAAATCCATAAACCCATAGCGGACTTCATCATTGGGAAACTCCAACAGATAATTTCCGAAACGCTTATCGTAGTCTTTTATGGTCAAATACCCACTCTGATAAATCAGCGGAATAGGATTATTAGCATTTACCCTGTACTCCGTGAAAGAAGAAGCACTGGCCACTATTCCATCGATCAATGTACGCAAATCATACTCACTTTTTTTGAGCAACTCAACTAAAAAAGTTGGAGTACCGGTCTGAAACCAATAGTTACTAAACTTATACCCGTCGAAAACATTAAGCACACTGAATGGATTAAATACTCCTTCTGCAAACTCACAAAAATGATAACCGTCATATAAAGCCGTCATCTTGTTCAATGTATCTTCATAGGTCAGTTCATTCGTTTTTGCCAACTGATTCAATTCAGGAATAAAAGTATTCTCCAATTCTTGCCGCGTAATACCACAAATCGTGGCATATTGAGGCTTCATGCTGATATCATTCAGCTGATTCAAATCACTGAATACGCTGACTTGCGCAAACTTAGTAACACCGGTAAGGAAAACAAAACGAAGATAGCGGTCGGAACTTTTCAGTACACCATAGAACGCTTTCAAGGTCTTACGATAGTCATCAAGCAAAGCGTCATCACCCAACGCTTGCAATAAAGGCTTATCGTATTCATCAACAAGCACTACTACTCCACACCCACACTGTTCACTGGCACGACGGATAATATAATCGAACCGTTCTTCCGGACTCCGTTCCCTTTTCTCATCTCCATATACAGTTTCCCATTTCTCCAAATGTTGATTCAACATAGCAAGCAAGTCATCTGAATTTCCATACTTTTTAGCATTCAAATCCAGATGCAGTACCGGATATTTCCTCCATTCCTTTTCCATGCCGGCTATAGCCAGCCCCTCAAACAATTCTTTTTTACCTTCAAAATAAGCTTCAAAAGTAGAAAGAAGAAGACTCTTGCCAAAACGGCGAGGACGGCTCAAGAAATAAGGTTTACCAGTGTTAGCTATTCGCCACACAAAAGCAGTTTTATCTACATAGAGATAATTTTCTTTACGAATCTCGGCAAAAGTCTGTATTCCAATAGGAAGTTTACGTAATATCCCGTCCATTATGTTTCCTCTATTTTTAATTATTCAAATTTAGATATAAATCACGATTTATATGCTAGTGCAATAAGAAAAAGTCAAGACCACCCCTATCTTTATGGCGTGGGAGGTCTCGGTGAGCGAGCCTCAAAATAATTGTTTAACGAACTCAAAGTCTCAAGATGTAATCGCCTATGAGAATCGTATGTGGTCTTGACGTTCACAAAGATAGTGTATTTGCCTGTATTCTAAATGAGAATGGAGATAAATTTGAATGTAAATTTGGTGTTTTGACTCCTGAACTTGAAGAGTTACAACACTACCCGAATCAGGAAAAAGCGACAAAAGAATAAAAAAGGTGCACCTCCTTTCCCACTCTAGGTAGAAGGTGCACCACACAAACAAAACAAACAATAGTCTACCTTCACAGGCAGAGGAGAACCCATTATTCCATTTTTCCTATGCTACTATTACTAAAAGAAAAATGTTTAGGGCATGGATTCTCTTGGGGAAATGAGGCGCTTCACAGCGACATTAAGGATATAGGCCATTAAACTCATTTATTATACTATATGGGAAAAACCTACATCTTTTTCTATTCTCACAAAAATATGAAATGAAACAATTAATTTCCTTTTATTGTTTTCCAGACAGGCACTGCTACCACCGCACCGACAATCGGAGCCACAATAAACAGCCAAAGCTGGCTGATAGCCTCCATACCGGCAAACAATGCGGGACCAATGCTACGGGCAGGATTAACCGATGTCCCCGTAACGGGAATACATACAATATGCACCAATACCAGAGTCAATCCGATAGCCAGCCCGGCAAAATGAGGACTGCCATTATCGCGGTCGGTAGTGCCCAGCACAGTCAGCACGAAGATAAACGTAAACACCGCCTCGGCTACAAATGCAGCCAACAGATACGGTTCTTCAAAACCGTTGGCTCCCGTACCTTCTATCCCCATTGTGTCGGTAATCAACCACAACAATGCAGAGCCAAGTATTCCGCCCGTCACTTGCGCTACGATATACACACCGGCTTCCATTACCGACAGTCCGCCATTCAGCCAAACGCCGATGGTAATGGCCGGATTGATATGACAGCCCGAAACAGGACCGATTGTGTACGCCATTGCCACCACCGACAAACCGAACGCGAAAGCAATCGTCAACACCGCGGCTACCGATGTCGCGCCGCCATTCAATACAGCAGCGCCGCATCCCATTAAGACAAGCACCATAGTGCCCACCATTTCAGCTATAAATTTCGTTTTCATAATCTACTTTTTTCTATTCAATTACAAGATATTCAACTAAAAGATATTCAATTACAAGATTTCCAATTCTCTCCAATCATTCAAACTCCTTCTAATCATCCTCCCATTCCGAAGGCGGCAACGACTTCTTCCCGTACCATTTCATCCAGGCACGAGATTTCCGCTTTCTCAAATAAAGCGCATCGCTACAATGCTCCAACGCTTCCCAGTCAAATGAAGAATGGTGTCCGAACCACCTCTCCAACCAGTAAAGCAGATGATAACTCATGAACGCAAGCAACATCCACCACCACGAAAGCCAGACGGATAGCACCAATGCAGGCAATAATGCCAAGAAGAAACATTCCGTATACTGTCGCGCATGAATCTGAAGTTCCATCTCCTCCCACCCTTCCAAATATTTAAACCGGGTGAAACAACAACCGAAAATCATAAAATAATGCCTTTTCTTCCTGTTCAGGAAAGTTTTCGCCAACAGACTATTATATATTATCATATCCTCCTCTTCATTCAAAAAAGCAACATTGCAAAGGGCCGTCCAACTACCGGCCGACAAGCCCACCTTGTAACGACAAAGCGCTTTCAGTCCCGACGTAGAAGAAAACGAGACAGTCCCGCAATGTTGCCTGAAATACCTTGAAATGAAATAAAACTATTATTCGACGATTACGGCACGGTTCAATTCAGGTTCACTAAAACGGTTGTTCGTATCGCCCTCCGCTTTCTTCACGAGACGTTCAGGGGAAATTTTATACTTTTCGACTAATAAATTGTACACATATTCCATACGTTGTTCACTCAAACGCTGGTTCAGTTCCTTGCTGCCCGTAGCGCTGTCCGCCGAGCCAATCAGCGTGAAAGTCTTGTTCTTATCCGCCTTGATAGCGTTGTTCACATAAAACTCAAGATTGGTAAGTTCCTTCTTATCCAAAGTAGCTTTGCCGATATTGAAGAACAGGGCTACCGGCGAAGCAGTCACTTTTGATTCATTCACCACTTCCGGTTTCCGATTTCTGGCAGCTTCCAGTTCGGCGGCAAGGCGCTGTGCTTCGGTGCTCAAATCATGATTTTTGGCACGAAGCGCGTTGATACGTTCATTATAAGATGAATAATCTGCCGGAGCCACTTTCTCGACACGATTGAAACGGGTCTTGCCCAACTTCACGCTTAGCCCCAGTGTCACAGAACTCATTCCTTCACCTTTGCTGCCGCCTACAGTTCCGTCAAAGCTCTCTTTCACAAGCATTTGCCGTCCTTCCAGAGTCAGGTCCAGACGCTTGCCCAGGCGGAACGTATTCAAGATACCGATGTTGGCGGCAATTTCATTATTATGCGTGCTGTTTCCCCACGAGCGTGCCCAGCCGAAGCCGACAAACGGAATCACATTCCACACACGTTTCTCATTGAATCCGAGGAAACCGTTCGACCAGTTCCACATAAAGTCCGCATGGAGATTGGATACATTAAACTCTTCCTTGTAATAACCGCGATGCGCCCCTTTGGCATACATTCCGCTTGCGTCCGTCAGCCCCTTGGCTTTCAGACCCGAATATTGCAGGCGGACTCCGTAAGAAGGAGTTATCCACTTGCCCAACGCAACATCCAGTGCAGGAGCAATACGGTTGCCCACCGATGTCTTGTTATCAAATTCGCCTTCATAGATATTGATTCCACCGCCTACACCGATATACCAGTTACTCCAGAAACTATTCGTTTCATACGGGCCACGGAGAATACTTCCATCCGTGTCACGATTTTCCTTTTGCTGTGCCATGGCACAGACTGATGATAATACCAATGCAACTGTAATAATTTTCTTTTTCATGTTTCAATTTTTATGTTCAACATTTAGTTTAACCTGTTTCTTTACTCTAATTTCATTTTACTTCCGGGACGGAATTTCACTTGTCGCTTTGACGGAATTACCATGGAGCCGCCTGTGGCAGGATTATGCCCGTTACGTGCTTTCCGTTCCTGAACAACGAAACTTCCGAAGCCGACTAAGGTGATACTCTCTCCTTTATGCATTGTTTCTGCAATAGTTTCAATTATTGCATCTACTGCATTTGTAGCTTCTCTGAAACTCAACTGCCCTTTAAGGGCTACTTCTTTGATTAATTCTGATTTGTTCATAAGTTTATATTAAGAATGAATTATATGTGTTTATTCATCACGGACACAGCGGACTTGCGCAGCGGTAGAACGGGCTTCCGATAAGTCTGTCTTTCCACCGAAAGAACTATAAAATACATTATCCAATCGTGAAAAGTGAAAGATCATTACTGTATTCGAGGAAATGCCCGGTCCCTCCATTGTTCCACAAAGATGCCCCATATAGCCTGCTAAAAATTTTAGAGTTGGCTCTTCTCCCCATCGAGCACCAGCAGAAATAAAATATACTCTCCGCCCACTATTCTCTCCACCACAATAAAAATATGCTCCATATTTAGTAAAAAGCGGAGTATTAAAACTTTCTTCCTTCATATTTCCTATATGACCAATTATAGTCCCTGTTGCAATATCAGTTATAGTTTTATTTATTATAGGCTTTTTAAGAAATGCCCCACATATATCTGGTGGCGATATCTTATAACCGGCAGGACATGGATCATAAATAGTCTTCATAGTCTCTACATTAACCATTTTATATCTCGAATAAGGATTATTTCCCCATAGATATTGATTCCCCGCATGAGCGTTTTCTCCGCTATGAACAGCAGTATAATATAACCAATCAGCATAGCTATGGAAACTTCCGTCATCTCTAATAAACACATTAGGATATTTTATTCCATACTCAATTGTCCCTATACTTGCATTTTTTACTTCCTCTTTCAGTTCCAGCTTCGCTCCACGAACATTATACATTGAAGCATTTTCCGGTTCGGGATCGTCATAAGAAACATAAAACGAGGCCGGACCAACAAAAGGATCTTTACGTCCCCACTGATACCCCAAACCACAAGTAGTCAATTCATCCGGTATAGTTGTCGTTGCTCCCAAATCCCTATCCATTATTTTATAATTCTTTCCACTATAACTTTCTCCATTGGTAGGCAGCCCCAATTCAATAATATCAGGTTTCTCCGTACACCAGACATGCCAGCTCCAAAGCACATTTGCATCTTCCGCATTCGGATCTGACTTATCATAAACCGCAATAACTCCATTTCCCGCGTCATGACTCAAAAACTCAACCCGATTAGTAGTAGTATTAAACGCTACCTGTGAAATAACATTTTCCTTATCCTGCCAAATCAATTTTGCAGATTTAGGAGTTATCTTAACATTTTTCGAGACTGATATGTCCTCACCGTATGCATTTTTAAAATGATATTGTTCCGCATCCTCTCCCACTAAGGCCTCACCATTTATATGCGCTTTCGTTTCCTCTACAATGCCATCCGTCCCGTTTCCTATCACCGTAGCGTCAAACGAATAAGCGCCATAAGTCACCGGAGTGATAAAGCAGTTTGCCGGACCGTCTTCATCTACAGGAATCGCTTCTGTGTGAGGAATGATACTGAAAGGGATATATTTCACTATGTTGCCTATTGTTATTTCCAGGAATCCTTCCCTCGGCATAAGAGTAGCTCCGTCAACCACAGTAGCATATATCCAATATTTATTATCCAACGGTAATTCACATTCGTTTCCGGTAATATTTAGTCCCATACTTGGCACTGAAGGTATAGCGTCCATGACAATTCCATTATCTATTGGAATCAGATGTTCATTATCCGTACTATAAAATGTTTGAATGAAAAAACGGGACACTAACTCTTTATCCTTTCCCAATAAACGTACTTTACGGGTTGTCACATTATCCAAATTGACATTTCCTGCATCATCTGCCTGCAACTCTATCTTCAACATTATCACCGGGTCTGTTATTGAGCCTTGCAACAACTTTATTTCTTTCCTATCCGTATTAACCAGGTATTGCCCGTTTGAGTTGAACCCTTGCGTCCATTTGTCAGAAACTGTTATCATATATTCAATATTACTTCCCGGATTCTGGATTGCTTCCTGTGCGGAAGTATATCCTTTACTTTTCAGCTTCGTAATATTGAAACGATAAGCGTGGTTTCGCACTATATCCAGATACTTTCCTGTCTCTTTATCCCAAAAGTCCAGACGATAATACTCCTTATTCGAGCCATCCGGATTCAGAACAGTAAGAAGCAACATGGAACGGTCTTGGGTAAACTTTTTCTCATCCACCCCATTCCCTAAAGCATAAACAGAATGCTTGTACTCCAAAGGGTAATAGGCAGTCAACAATCCAATCGACCCGTCGACAGGCGTTGTCGCAGAAAGTAAATCATACTTTCCGGAAGTACCGGCGTCATTGATAGCTCCTTGATAAATGCCACGATATTCGCTGTCTAATACAAAATCCGAATAATTCAAATTTTTCCATTCCCAATAGACCTGTTTACCGGTAAACAAATCCGCTGCTGCATCAACCGTTATTTTTGCAAGACAGCGAGTTAATAGACACACGTTAGAGGTAGCATTTTCATTCCATTCCATCCAACCGTACATAGGAATTGACTGTCCTTCATCTTTCAAATTAGAGATACCTTTAATCAAGCCTTGACTCGCATAATTTCTTAACTGTTCCTCACTAACCGTTTCATCTACAAGGAAATTACCTGTTCCCGATACAGAAGAACGATTGGTCAGGTTACAAACTACATAGATTCGTTCTTTGTCAGCGGGAATGTATTCTTTCAATGTCACGGTCGGCGACGCTGTTCCATTTCCAAACAAAAAAGATGAATCAGTCGTACCCTCCTGATAATATACAGGAGATGAGGTGTGAGAATCATTGTATACGAACACTTGTATACCGCTAATCTTACATTCCGACTCATTTGCCACACTACGTACCTGAACCAGTTCCGCATCAGGGATAGATAATCTGATAATATTCTTTTGAGATGGATTAATTATACCCATTTCATTATCATCGCTACAACCAACTAACAAAGGAATATTAATTGTACAGAGAATTAATAGACATTCTCTGAATAAGTAATATAAGCGTTGCTGTATTTTTGTTTTCATTTTATTTATACTTTTTTGATTTCTAATGAATTATTCCTTTACACAACGTATAGAGCCGGGGCGTGCAAAAGCATTATACCTTAAAGTATGCGAGCCCGGATAATACGTGTGCATAAATCCAAACTCTCCCCATTCAAACGTTGAATTAGGTTTTCCAAAATCTGATGAAGTCCAATAGGCTATAGATGTACCATATGCGTAGTACGCAGAGTGGACAGCTGGCATATTAATCAATTTCGTATTATCACCTTCTTCACCAGCATAGTAAATTCCACCATGTTCATATTGACTATAGCTCTTCATTTGTAACATTAAAGCATCAACCGGTGGTACTTTATAACCTATAGGGCAAGGGTCATAAATTGTTTTAACTGTTAGACTTGGAAAATACTCTGCTTGTCCTTCTGGATTTCCCCATAAATACTTCATTTCTGAAGTTTCACACCATTTACCTCCGGATAGATTCATTCTGTGGATAAATACATCTGGTTTACCTATAGCTTGAGCAATAGTTAATGGTTCTTCATAAGAAAATAGATGTGGCAGACTATCACTTCTTACATTACGTAAAAAAACTGCTACATCCTCATCATAATCCAATGAAGTAGTAAACGGGTCCTTACGTCCAAATTGATACTGTAATCCTTGAGTCGTTACCAAGCCTAATGTGGAAGTAGTTGCTCCTACATTACGGTCCATTATTGTATATTCATGACCTGTCCTTGGTGCAGTATATTCTATTATTTGTGGCACAGGCGTACACCAAAGGTGCCAACTCCACAACACTTTCGCATCCTCCGCATTAGGATTAGCCTTATCATAGACAGCTATCAATGCATTTCCCCGGCTTCGTCCCATTTTCACCTGAACCCTGCCATTGACTAAAGCAACCTGTTCCACTAGTTCATCCGTATCCTGCCAAAGCAATTTGGCCGATAAAGGATGTATGTTGGCACCACCGGCTTTTGTCAGTATATTGCCACTTGCATCTTCAAACTTCCCTTCGTCAATAATACCGTCCGCTCCATTTCCCATTATGGTAGCTGTGAAAGAATAAGAAGCCGCACCTCTATCTGCTATATAACTGTTGGCAGTCCCTTCCGTGTCTAACGGAATAAAAGTATCCAATGAACCGATAGGAATATATACTACATGCACATTGTCGGAAGAGATTTCGATAAAACCACCTTCATAATTGGCGGGAACACTGCCGGTGGTACAATAGAAATTCATTACTTGCGCGGCAGTAAGGTCATATATGCCACTGTTATCCGCCAGTTTATCCGTTTCCGCTATTCCATTGCAATATAGCTGTAAATCTGTTGTTGATATTAAATCCGTCTTATTGGATTTCAGGGCTCTGATTTGTAAGCGTCCCGGAGCATGACAGTCTACTTTCACCAGTTTCACCGGGTCGGCAATATCTTTAATAAGCGTTATTCCTTTACTTGCACTCCTGTCTATATCAAAGTCAGTACCTACAATATCACCTGTAACCCCTACATCTTCCCAATCAAGCACATCCGTGAATATTTTCACTTCATCAAGACTTAGCACTTGTACGTCTATCGAATAAATATGGTTACGTTTTATCCGAAAAGATTTTTCTGTTTTTACAGGTATCGTGCGTTCTATCACCCGGCTGGTTATTCCGTCCGTCACAGGAATAGTCAGTTTCACCGAAGTCACATTGGTTGCCGGATCGTAATCAGACTCCTGTTCCAAATAATTTTCATAAATGTAATGAGAATAAAAAGTGGCTGCTTCACCGTCAAGTTCACCTAGCTCCTGTAATGCTATATCTGTCAGACTTACTTCCGGAAAATCCAAATAGTTTAATGAAGACACCGGCAGATTTTCAATAACAGCCTCATTGGCATGAGAAGAGAACGGAGCATACTTACGAATCTTATCCGCAACATGAATCACCTGTACTTTTACATCTCCTATAATCAATTCTTGCGGAACAGTAGAAGAAGTTTTGCGAACAGTTGTTCGCAGTTTAGCTACTCCCCGCAACAAATGTGCGGAAGCTTTGAAATTTCTACTTATGCCCTCCTTAATCACTCCCGTGCCTGACATGTAGAAAAGGGAAACCGGCTGTCTGGAGATTATTGCGGGAGTGTCTTCATTGGCACGTACACGCAAGGTGTAACCCGCCTCCAATGTCCCTATATCAAACAGTGTAGAAACCGTATAGACACTATCAACATCCGTAGGAGTCAACGTCAATGCTCCGTCTGCAGTGGAACGGGATGCTATCACAGTCCCGCTATTCATAACATCCATGAAAAGCCGCTCAATCTTGTTCTCATCGGTCGTTCCATTCTCTACGCTTCGGACAACCGGCTGTTTTCCCCCGGGTATTATCAAACGGAGTTCCATCCGTTCTTTGCCGTCGGGTATCATGTTGTCCACATTGCCAATATCACAATTTCTAATATCTTCTACACATGAAGATAATAAAAGCAGTATAAAAGCAAACTTATATCCTATTACCATTTTATTCGTCATAGATGTAACCTCCATTTTTACTCTTTCACACAACGTACAGAGCCGCCATAAGCATCCCACGCAACACTTATATAAAAGGAATAACCTGTAAGATCTATTAATGTATAATGCATACAACTAGGCTGTCTATATAAAGACGGAATATTCCCCGCCCAATATAATGCATTATCCAAGAAAGAATTATTTGGCATATTTCCTGTTAATAGTTCACGATAACCTGCTGCAGGATAATAAATACCCTTAAAAGAAAATCCTTTATAACGCACCAAAGGCGTAACATTTTCTTTAGTCTGTTCCCATGGAGATTCATGTTCCCCATCTTTACCAACAGGCACCCTCCAACCATCCGGGCAGGGGTCAAAAATTGTTTTCTTTCCTACTCCACTATTCCATAAATTCCCCAAATAATTTCTTCTATATATTCCCTTTGCATTCGTATACCAGCTTTCTTCACTCGTATAAAAACTCATAGAGTTATGCACTGAATTAGGTATATTATTAAATACTTCTACAGGAACTCTTGAAATAGTTCTTACTTCACCTGCAACACTATACAAATCTTCATCGGGTTCTGTTTTTTCCCAACCCTTAGCGGGTGGGAACGGGTCTTTACGTCCCCATTGATAGAGAAACCCCTTAGACTTAATACCTCCCTCTTCATTATATTTATTGTATGTCGCTCCTAAATTCCTATCCATCCAGACAAACCCATTAAGCTCCTGTTGTCCCTCTTTCAAGTTCGGATTATAGTCCGTACACCAAATATGCCAACTCCAAAAAATTTCTCCATTCACTTTCATAGCAACCACAGCATTTCCCGCCTTATCTCCTGTCTCTACAACGATATAAGCCTTATCACGATTTTCCGCATTCATCACTTTCACGCTATGCTCCGTCATCACTCCTATTTCGTCCTGCCAAAGTACTTCTGCCGTAACCTCACCTTCGGGAATAGGCGTACGTTCAAATTCTTCCATTTGTGCCCATGCTTTGTATACCCCGTCTGTAGGTATATGTACTCTTCCACCGGGCGGTACAATATAACAGTTTGTTATACGTATGTCCTTCACTTCTTCCACCTGGGGTTCTAATGCTATCCATGGACACACCGTCAAGTTTATATCCAAATAGACTGTTTTCTGCATAAACCGGCACAATAATTGATAGACATGATTACGCTCCAGCTTTTCCAAAGGTGCTCCGCCTGAATTATTCGTGTCTCCACCTAATTCTATCATATCGTAATCGTCGATACCTATTTTCAATTTACTGTCTTTGCATTCCATTTCCGGAATATAAAAAGAGTAAACCAACACGCCTTTGTCTTCCGGAAAAGTTTCTTCGGGAATTTCTCCAATTGTTTTTTCGATAATATGTTGAGTGCGGAAGATGCATAATTACCTATCTTCCCGGGAGAAATGAATCCAGTTTTGGAAACTCCCTGCACGACTAATGTGCCGGGCATCAGAACCTCCTCCCAGTTTTCCGCTTCTTTCCGCATATAAACATCCACACGTGCCACCGCACGGTCTACACGCATGTTGACTGTCTGTGTAGTTCCTTCCACCGCATCCACTCCTGCCAGTTCTCCATACATGGGAAGAGAATACTCTTTAGTGTATTCCACCACATTAGTCTTTGTTGTCAAGTAGTCCGCCATTTGATACTGCACGCCCACCAAGTCATTGGGATGATCCACAGACTCCAATATAGCACGGGTATCAAAGTCAACAGGCTCGTTTACAATGGCATACAATGTTTTTCCGGTAGCGGCTTTCACTGTAAAAACCGGGGTAGTATAAGTCCCATCGGTAGCGGTTAGCCCCGACCAATAATACATCTTATCCAGTGACGTACCGTCAAAGACATAGATGCGTAGGCGGCTGATGCGGGTTTCGTTCGCGTTCAACACTTCCGGGTCACTCGTAGCTCGCGTGCTGATATTCATGCTCATCCGCATTTCTCCGGGATTTACCGGTTCAACTGTCTGTTCATGTTCCGTACAGGAAAATAAAAACAACAGCAGCCACATCCACCATATACAATCTTTATATCTCATATTCATCAATCTTTGTTTATTTATTAGAGATCTTCACCTTTCAACCAGATAGTCCAGCCGTTAATCACAATCTTCGTGGAAAGGAAATTCAATAATTCCGGATTATAGAAAAAGACTATCGCATACTCGCTCTGCCGGTCGAGATATTCCTGTGCCGGAATATTGTGCCCTTCCATTTTTGTAAGCAACAGGTAAGGTATCAGGTCAACCTTCATCAGTTCCTTGCCGTCCGACTTGCGTGTAAGCGTCAGATATACTTTTTTATGTTCGAGCAGGCGCATGGTGTTCATTTCCACCACAATGCCCACATCTTCCACTTTTTCCAGATAATACGGCCGGTAACTAATCATGTCGTCATCCAGCAGGTCATTGTTCCAGTCGTAATATCCGTTGTCCGCACGGATTTCGAACAGGCAGTCATTAATATCCAGTTCTTCCCCCGGTCCGGACTTTTGCAGGATGAAGCGGAACTTATTGGTATCCTTTATCAGGGAGACCGTTTCCGTCTGTTCCTGTCTGCCGGTAAAGCTGACGGCCTGTACCCCACCATACCAAAGCGGGTTCAGGGCTTTATTGTGCACCAGTGACTCTTCCCGTTTCATTCTTACCGTCAATTCTTCCAGTGTCGTTTTTCCGGCAACCGGTTCCGGCATTTCAAAGTCATCGCTCATTCCCGCCCAGGCGGCTATCCGGTATTCACCGGCCGGAAGCGGCAACGGCATACGGTAGCTGCCGCCGCCCAGAGTTTCCCCCTGCTCGCTCTTCTTCATGATAAACGTGCCATCCTTGTCGAATACAAACACGTCGACACGATTCACTTGCGATGCAAAAGCGTCGGAAAACTCCATGTTATAGTCATACCGGAAACGGACATACAGCCGGCATTCCGGCAGGGTCTCATCAATGGATGTGCAGGAAAAGAGTACAAGCAATAACAACAGGCAACTTCCATAACCCATCCGACGGACGGCACCCTCTGTTTTCATTATTTTTCTCATAATCTATGGTTCTATTTATTTTTTCTAATTTCTATATATAGTGTGGAAAAGCGGCTTCGCGCGCTTTTCTCGGAATAATCTGCTTTGGTGGACAAGCCGCAAAACTTGTCTGTATGGCAAGACCTGTTTTTTATCTGTTTCTTTTAAAATCAAGGTCTTGATTTCACGGAAATAAGCCTCCGCCGGCTGGATAAAAACGAAAAGAAAGAAAAAAGAAGGCGCCACAAGACAAGCTGCGCCGTATCATAACGCCTTCTTATAATTTTAATTGTTATTTTAGCCCGATATATCAGTCATTACAAATCCACTCCCTGGCTCCAGGTAGTCCATGGATTTACCGTAATTTCTACAGAGAGATATGCTTCTTTGTCATCATTGTCCTCACCCGGGTCTTTCGGGTCAGTAGGATTTGTGGTGTCAGGAAGCCAGGGACTACCCGGTTGCTTCACGCTGTTGATAGTCAGTGTGTACCAGTTGTTGCGTACGACACCGTATTTGCCATGCGCCATGGTTGCGGTGATAGCCTCGTCATGACGAATGAGGATGTTATAGTAGCATACGCCTTTCTGGAAGTATTCCACACCTACGGTTTCACCGGCTGTTGCATCAGGTTTGGAGTATTCGCCACCGCTCTTAAGGCCGTCCAGTTCAGTGATAGTAATAGAGGCGAAATCACCACCGACAGTCTTGCCTTGTGCAGTGGCGGCTTTGGCTATACGTGCATGGAACTGGTCACAAAGAGTGATTACCTGTGTTTGTGCCGCATCCGGTGTACCAGCTGCCTTTGCAGCGTTATATACTGCCTGCAAATCTGCCAATGTCTTGTAAGTGACACCCAAAAGGCGGAACCAGCTTTTACCCACTGTAAATGAATTAGGAGTGTAAACCGCACTTGCTACGGCAGCTGTAGTCTGTGCCTGGGTTTGTGCGTCGGCAGCCATTGTGTTCTCAAGACAGTATTTGCTATCCGTCATAGCTGAAAAATCAGCAGGCAAAGTTCCGTCGTCAGCAACTTTCAGATAGTTGAACTGTGACACATTGAATCCTGCCAGTTCGTAGTTCGGGTCAATTCTATAATCCGCATTGGTAGAACCTCCGGCAGGCATTACGATTTCAGCATACGGGAACATGCTCTTGTTGGTAACATTCAATGCCCAGTTGCCGAATGTACAAGTCACTCCTGCAGGAACCTTGACGCCGTCCGGATTTGTTCCTAAAGAAACCTTGGCTACGACACGGTCTACATGAATAAGTGAACGGTCAGCTTCGGCAGCGGCAATCGCGGCAGTAGCGTCAGCAATAGACGTTCCATCAACCACCTTCACATTAGCTGTCACCAGTGCTCCGTTAGCCGGATTTGCATTGTCGCCGGCATTAATCATCATAAAGTTGTCCTTTGTTGCTCCAATCACTTCGTCAAGTGTCTGCTCTACCGCACCGTTAATGACAGACCAGGAAGCGGAAGCCACACAGGCAGCTTTGAACTTGTCGCTCGGATTGACTACTGCCAGTACTTTGGCGGTAGTAGAAGGAACTTTGAATGCATTTCCGGTCCCTGCTGCAGGATTACCGCCTACATTCAAAATATACTCGGTCGAAGCCAATGTCTTTGTCTCCAAACAAACGTCTGATGCATCAAACAATGCAAGGAGTACTTCGTTTACATTCTGTTCGTCCGCTGTTCCGTGATTTTCTCCAGGAGCGCGTGTTCCCGTACTTTTAGGCATATCTACAACTACGGACATATAAGCCTCCCTGCCGTCTATCGGCAACAGGTCTTGTCCGCCGGTTGCCATCTCTTCATCATTACTACATGCTGCCATCGCCAGTCCGACAAACAGCGTTAAAAAAGATTTGTCCAATTTCATTGTTTTAAAATTTAATGAATACTAAAATGTTAATTACTAAGTATAAGTTTCAGATTATATTATTCAGCTTTTATACCTTCCAAACGTTTCAGGTACACCCGCATCGCGTCGTAATCTCCCATTTCCCAAGCCACGATAGCAGCGTTATTGTTAGCTATCCTGTCACTCGGAAAACGGTCGGCAATCATCCGGATAATCCTGTTGTATTCGTCCGAACCTTTGCCGTAGCTGACTGCGACCTGATACATTTCGTTATGGTTCATCTTATCGGGACGTGTTCTGATGATTTCCCGTCCCTGCTCTACAGAGAACGGAACCACTGTATAGCTGACTGTATATTCCACTAAGCGCAGCTTCGGATATACCTCTTGCAATAAGGCATTATATATTTTTCCGCCATCGATAGCTTTTATCTTCGCATCGCGCGCATCCGGTTCGGGAGTCTGCCCGATAATATCGAGTACTTTCTGCATATAGGAAGGACGGTATTCGCACAACCATGCAGCTAGTCCCTCCCAGTTTTCCGGCACCGAACGGCATTCTATCATACTGTCGTCCAGCTTATAGGCATGTTTCAGGTTTTGTACCAACGCTTTCGCACGTTGTTTGGAAAGGCGGGCATTGCCGTCATAATTGCCTTCCGGCGATGAGTAGCCCACTATCTTAATCCGGGCAATACGATAGTTATCATCCTCACGGATAGAATCAATGGACGAATGGATTTTAGCCAGTTCGGCAGGATTATTCATATAATCGGCAAGCAATGCCGACTGGTTCACTTTAAAATTAAGATATGCACTGCGGGTGAAAGAACGGCGTTTCTCCTCTGCCTGTGCCACCATTATTTCCAGATTCGGGCGTTCCACTACCTCTTTGAATAAAGGAAGCTCCGCAACGGGATCATTACCCAGTGCTTCTCCGCAACCTGCGCATCCCTGTAATTCACGGAATATCTCGACACGTGCTCCGGACATCCACTCCTGTGCCGGGACTGTTTCGTTATATTCTAACAACATATCCCGTTTCCTGTTAAAACGAATCATTTCCTGTCTCTCTCCCGCAGCCGGTTCTTTGCCATACAGACTTTCTTTCCGCTTGTTCATGCGATAACGGTTTCTGCCTGCAATGCAGACTGAAGGCAGGGCGAGCGTATCGTTTTCCGACCGGCTGATTATCAAAGGAGTGATTATCATCTGTCGGCGTGAAGGAAGCCGCAGTGTACTGCAATCCATATTAAATGAGACTTCCACTTTGTCATCGCTTATTTTCCGGGCAACGGTCTGTCCGATATTTATCTCCTGGGCATGGGCGGAAAATGCGCCTAGCAGTCCCAAGGTCACGTATATACAGATTCTTTTCATCATTAGCCTATTTTATAATGTATATGATACTCACTGCAGCTTTTGTTGGGCCGAAGTAGTTTTTCTTCTCACTTTTCTGAATGGTTCCACATGTGGCACAGGGATATTTGGAGTGATCCAGCCGAGCATACCCGACTCCAAGTACAGCCTCCATACTCCAGCGGCTACCGAGCAACCACTGATAACCGTAGGATATTCCACCGCCCCACAAATGTCCCTGATAGCGGTGGCGCTCCATGTTATCACTCAAAAATGACATTCCGCCCACATTGTATTTGGCGTAATGTCCGTGCAGACCCAGAAAATGGCCGTTGAATTTCTCACAAAGCCAGTAGCGAAGTTCCGGCTGTACGCCCCAGTGGCGCAGACGCGTTTCATCATCAAACTTCCAGGGATTATAATTTCCGGATAAGTCGAGAGACCATTTCTTGCCCAGGCCTATTTCCAGCCCCAGGTTCATTGTAGTAGTAGCGTCATAAAGCAAATTGGTCTTTACCGCAACCTTTTGGGCGTAAGAGTTGGCCGTATTGCAAAGGAGTACTCCCAAGACACCGATTAAACATAGATATTTCTTCATGTCATCTTATTATTTATTATTGCTTTTCTTGCATCTCTATTCCGTAATAGAGATTTCAAAAAGAATACAAACAATAAAAACCTAATTATCAATGATTTGCATTACATAAAACAACCATACAACGTTTCAGTATCATGAAATAATGAATCATGGCAGACAAAACGGAAAATAATATTCTGATATATAATTCATTAAAAACATGGATACTGAAACAATTGTGAAACAAACGGATAACTAACAGACCAAACAATAAAAACAGTTATTGCCATGGAATCAAAACTTATGAAAAGCGAACTGCTGTACATCGAAGAACACCTGTCATGCCAAAACTACATGACAACGATTGAAACCGGATTCAAGTATCTTGAGTTTGATAAGAACACAGAATTTGAGGAAGACACTACAAGTAAGAATTATCTTCTATTCTTCCTGAAAGGTGATTTCACCATAACTTGCAACCAGTTCCACAACAGACTGTTTCATGCCGGAGAGATGATACTCATCCCACGTTCTTCCCGGCTGAAGGGAATTGGAGAAAACGGTTCAAGCCTGCTCTCCATGTTTTTCGACATGCCTGAAGGAAACTGTGACAAGCTCATATTGCAGTCTTTATCAGGTATATGCGACCACATTGAATATGACTTCGCACCCACTGGAATACACTACCCGCTGACACCGTTCCTCGAAGTGCTGACCCACTGCATCAAGAACGGGATGAATTGCGCCCACCTGCACACCCTGATGCAGCGGGAGTTCTTCTTTCTCCTGCGCGGATTTTATGAAAAGCGGGAGATTGCAACCCTGCTTCACCCCATCATCGGGAAAGAAATGGACTTCAAGGATTTTGTCATGCGCAACCATACCAGAGTGGATAATATAGAACAGCTCATCTCACTGTCGAACCTGGGAAGAAGCCGCTTCTTTTCCAAATTCAACGAGGTGTTCGGGATGACTGCCAAACAATGGATGCTGAAACAAAAGAACCAAAGGATACTCGAAAAAATGACCGAACCGGGAGTATGTATAAAAGACGCCGTTGAAGAATTGGGATTTGACTCGCAGAGTAACTTCAACCGTCACTGCAAACTGTATTTCGGATGCACCGCCAAACAGTTGGTGGAACGCTGCCAGAGCGGAAACTACCCTGTTTATGAGGATAACCACGCGACGTGTACAAAATGAATAAAAATATGTACTTTATGATAATTCCTATTATAAATAAATAAGCTTACTTTGCAGCGTGAAACAGTTCAAAACAACAAGGAGATTTTAATATAATCTCTATTACGGAATAGATTACAATGCTGCAAAGATAAACAAAAATACAATATCTGCTAATTTTCAACAGATTATATTACAAATTATCATTTCACCTGGACAAGTTTGTGACTATGCTGTTCACCTGGTTGAGCATGGACACATCAAAATCTTTCAAATAGACACGTGTCATTTCTTCCGAAGTGTGCCCCAGTCCGGCACTAATCACAGAAATCGGAGCTCCATAGTCACGGGCGAGGGTAGCCCAGGTATGGCGGGCGGTGTACGTCGTCAACGGAATTTTTATATCAGCCGCAACAGCGATTTTCTTCAGATGGCGGTTGATACGCCCTAACGCCAGGCGGTATTGTTGGTACCCCGAAGCATATTCACCGCTGATTATCGGAAAAAGATACTCATTCTCCGTCTTGTATTTATCCATCAGGCCCTGCATCTGCGGAGTCACCGCTATGCGAATCAGCTGTTTCGACTTATGACGGGAATAGGCCAGCACACCATTACAAATATCGGCCTTCCTCAAAAGGACAATATCGACAAAAGCCATTCCCTGCGCATAAAAGCTGAACAGGTACAAATCGCGGGCAAACTCCAGTTCAGGTTCGTTCTCCAGATTCAAGTCCGCCAGATTCTGCATATCCGTCCGTGATAAAGCACGTTTCACAGTCTTTGCCGGGCGGGTCTGCGCCTTCGCAAACGGATATTCGCCGCGGGGATGATAGCCGTCCGCTACCGCCTGGTTGTACAGGGAGCGCAAGTTGCGCAGGTAATAGCTTACCGTATTGCCGGAAGCGCCGTTACTATACAGAAAATCCTCGTATCTCCTGACGAACGCCAAATCAACCTCTGACATCCGCACATCAGGGCGACCTATAAATTTCGCCAATGACGAGCGGGTGCTTTTGTAGGCCGCAGCCATCCCCACTTTCTTCAGTTCCTGCTTACGCTCAATCTGCGCATTGATATATCGCAATAAATAAAACTGTGGTTTTCCTGTACCAAAAGCATTTTGAGTCAGAATATCCTCCACTGTAAATTCTTCCCCTGCCCGCTCAAGCTGCCTGATCCGCGTATCAATCCGATTCCGCATCTTCCGTAACTCGCAGTTCATTTTCACGACCTCTGTAGCCGTAAAAGTAGAACTTACGCCATTCATAATCTTCCCTTCCGACTCGTCAAACACCTCTTCTTTCATCCGGTAACCTGTATACAGTAATTTTTTTCTCCGATTGTGTATCACCTGAAATACTAAAGGGTAACTGCCATTATTCAATATCCTGCTCTTGTTCAGCATAAGTTTCACAGATGTTATCATATCTTGCTTTTTTTGTTTGAGACGTAAAAGTACGAAGTTCACCTTACTTATCAGAACTATTTTTCCGCCTGTTACGCAAGAAACAAGAAATGGAATAAAAAGTTTTTCCACTTTAAGAATAGTTATCTGATAAATATAGTTAAAACACACGTTCTAGTAATCAGTATATTTTTATTACATATTTCCAATATACATACGCATAAATTAGATATGTATACCATTTATGATATTTCATTACATAATATAAAGATTACCGCTATTCTTCCTTTTGAAAAATTAGAATATTAGGCATAGCTTTGCACTATGGATTTTAGGGAGCCGTCCGTTCCTTTAAAAGGAAGAAGTCATTCCTCGGTGTGCAACGGGTCGTTCCTTTTAAAGGAACGGCCCGTTGGTTTTAAAGGAAAAGCCGGCATTTGTAACCATTTGAATTTCAACTTCTTACCGAATTAGAATTCCGTCCCCGTAACCCATGGGATTTTTTCCAACAAACACGACGGAATCTGCCGCACGAAGCGGCAATCAGTATACAACAAATTTCAACAATTCAAAATTCAAATCCCATGGTTACAGTCACGTTTGCCATCAAGCCATATCTGGCGAGGTACATGTATGTCCGGTACGGACAAAGTTTAGAACTTCAATCGCACAGCAATCCACCGTCAAGGCTCCCCATCCCCATCCACCTCTCCCACCTCACTCCCATTTATCATTTCTTGCATCAATTGTCCGTTCCTCATCCGCAAGGCGTCTCCTGGAAAGAGACTGGAAATATCACTTTTGTTCTTCCCAGCCCAAGACAGGGCAAGAACCCGGAAGTTTATAATTATTTCGGCCAGGATAGTATTTTTATTATCGAAAAGGAAATTGAGGTGGAAATGAAAGCGGAGCTTTATTCGTTCCTATTGGAAAATAAGTTCAAAAATGGGGTGATGTATATAAAGTCGATGCATGAGTTTGTGGTAAAGTATGATATGGCGGAGTCGGTGGAAGAGGAAAGTTTGATGAGAGGGTTTCAGAGGTGGAGGAAGAAAATGAAAGAGTAGGAAAACGGATTACTTAAATTTCTTACTTTTTTTCATTATGAAGAATATGTCACCACTTTGAAGCCTATCTTTGTCACCGAATAGTGACAATACATATATTATGGAATTAAGAAATGCAGAAAAACGGCTGCTAATTGCTGTCAGCCAGATTATTGAAAATGAAGGATTCAATAAAATCGGAGTAAACAAAATTGCCAAACAAGCGAAATGCGATAAAGTGTTAATCTACCGTTATTTTGGTGGACTAGAAGGTTTATTATCCACTTGGGCTAAAGAAAATGATTTTTATACTTTAGCTTATCATGCTTATTCGGAAAGAGTATCAAAAGTGGAAAGTTCTGAAGATATAATAGAATTGACCCAAAGCATTTTATTAGAGCAACTGAACTTCCTGCGGACAAACAAGCTAATGCAAGAATTGTTAGCATGGGAGTTATCAGGAAATTCAACATTCAGAAGTATTCAGGACGAACGGGAAAAAAATGGTTTCAAACTTCAAGAAGCACTGGAAAAGAAACTGGGAAAAGAGTCGAAAGTGGCACGTATGTTTATCACAATATTAATCGCTTCCATCAATTACATTGTTCTTGCTACGAGGCAATATCGTCTGTTTAACGGTATCGATTTTAGCAATCAAGAAACTTGGGAGTTATGCAAACAAGCTATTAATGAATACATTCGTGTACTTTTTGAAAATATACTGATATGAAAACAATTTATCATTCAACGATTATACCGCACTGTACTGTTAAATGCAGCATGGTACTCTCCTATTTAATAATATGCGATTCTGCATTGTGTGCCTTTTCGTGCAAAGCACAGATACAACAGAGATATTTCGAATCTGTATGTGGTAAAGAAAAGAGCATGATAACATGGAAGGAGAAAACAGATAACAACATTATTTTTCTAACTACTTCTCAAAATTCAGAAATCCATCACTACCGGCTGTCGCCGTCATGTACAACTCTATCCTGGCAATTGACAGATTCAATAAAACATACGAATCTAACTGTTATCTTATATAATAATATTTACTATTTTAAAGGTGTATTCAATAACCGGCCCTATAGTAAAAGCGTTAAAAGCAAAGGCTATCCATGGTATCAGAATATTGCTTACTCTGCCGGACAAACAGTAAATAAGAATAGTATAAAATACGAGTGTTTCCGCCCTGACAATCTGGAATTATATGTCATGCAGGCAGAACGAAAAGCCGGCACTGTAGTATTCAATAATCAGAAAGCTTATGAGGTAAAGGTAAAGCTTACAGGTCTCTTATCGCACTTTTGGAGTTGCCTCTATTATTTCAATGCGGCAAATCATCAGTTCATAGGTTACAAAGGAGTGAATGGCGGGCCCGGTACTCCTGAAACTATTATCAAAGCTAAATAAATGATACCCGACTATTATATTTATTATATCCACTATATCTATTATATCCATTATATAAATTTTCAAAAGATAGAATGATGAAAACCATTATTATATATGTTTCTACTTACCAAAGTAATACCCTAAAAATTGCCCGAAGTATGGCAAGCGAATTATCCGCATCTTTAGCCACTACACTGGAAGCTGAAAAGATTGACTTATCGGATTATGACTTAATCGGACTCGGTTCCGGCATAAACTTCGCCCAACACCACCGGGAACTTCTCTCATTCGCAAAGTCACATGAATTAAAGAATCGCAACATTTTCATTTTCTCCACCCGTTGCCGCCCTTTCCTTGGGAAGTATCATCAAGCACTTAAAAAAATTCTCTCTAATAAAGGTGGAAATCTTATCGGTGAATTTTCCTGTAGAGGTTTTGACAGGACCGGTCCATGGGTGGCAATAGACGGCTACAACAAGGCACGTCCTAACGAAAAAGATATTTTCAGAGCAAAACTGTTTGCTAGTAATATGAGAAGACGCATGCATCCATTAGCTGAATTCTCTAAAATGAAGAAACATATAATTGATAAAACAGACGGTTCTCCCATCTACAAACACCCCTCCAACGATAATAAGATTGCCGGCAAAACGACATTACTAAATATTACTACTTGCATTCATTGTATGAAATGTGTCAATCTATGTCCAATGCATGTGTTTGAAATAAAGGAATATGAAAATTCAAAAGTTATTCTTCCTACAAAAGATAGCAACTGTATTCAATGCCAGACTTGTAGCGGGAATTGCCCTACAAATAGTATTTTTATTAATGAGTCACTCATAAATGGAATACGAATTGCCATAGGGGAAGCAACTAGCGACAAATTGCAGCAGGCATATAGACGACATTTATGAATATACCTGCATAAGATAATGTAATATACTAATTAATTGGAAGAATGAAGGAACTTTTCTACCTTTGCTAATATTAATCTTTTTCGCTAATTGATTAAGATAAGAAAGGAGAAAATAATATGACCCTTAAAGAAAAACAATTAGAGTTTATTATCTATTGTATAGAGAATACAGCCGAACGGTTAGGACGCTATAGTGCGGATGTATATAATAAACTAAAGGAATTAGGTGCTATAGACGGTTATATAAATGCTTTTTATGATACTTTGCATACCCAAGGGAAAGCCTATATAGTAGATTCTTTATTAGAATATATCTATCATCGTGATCCACAATGGTTGCCGGAAGATTATCGTCCTTTTCAAGTTTCGACACAGCAAAAAGGAGATAAGTTATGTTAACTGTTTATCATGGTTCTACTGACCGTGTAGAACAACCTATCTTTTGTTATTCGCTGTCCTTTACAGCCTCTTCAATTCGAGATATAAATTGTGGATTACTGGGACGTGCCGTAGTTCCGAAATCTACAATTTGCCCTTTTCTATTAAGCAACAGATAATAGGGCATTCTATCTATTTTCCATTGTTTGCGAATTTTCTGTAAGTTATCTTTTCCAAAATAATCAGATGCATAAATACATTCAATTCCCCGGTTTTTCAATGAATACTCATTCAGACATTCTTCCCATTCTTCCTTGGGTTCACTTACACATATGGAGTATATAACCAGGTCTTTGGTGGAATACTTACTCCGCAATTGTTTCAAAGGTTCCATTTCTGCCAGGCATGGTGGACACCACCTAGCCCAAAAATCGAAATAGATTACTTTTCCGTGATGCTTCTCAAGTATATTATAGACGGGTTCCATGTAAGGCATAGATGTTTTTAGCTTTGAGTTTTCGTGAAATTCACCATATAATAAATTATTGGAAACTGGTTGCGGATTTTCCAGGTAAGATTTAGTCTGATTATATATCTGCATCACTTGTGCACGCAAATGCGGCATTTTTACAATCGAATCAAACTGTGTATGCCTCGTTGTTAAAGCAAGTGTATCATTTGCATTCAAAGAGCCAACTGCCATTTTAGTATATATATACTGGTTCAGTTCATTCTCTCCTACTGCCGACATAATCTCTTCTACAGATGGATTTTTTTTATCTTTGTATGTTATCCCATAAGCTATATAACGTTCTACCTCATCGGCAATATCATATAAACGTGCCGAAAGAATCCCTTTATTATAAAGCTTATTGATTGCAGGCAGAAGTTTATGATATCGGTCCATTTCTTTTCTCGTTTTAAACTGGCATTGGTTACCATAGGATAACAAAGCGTAATAATAGTCCTGTTTCAGTAACTCTTCAGTAAATAACGTAACATCGCCCATTGGCTTATACTTCGTCAGATACTCGTTTCTCCGCTCCAAACGAAAGTCATATTCTTTCTTTAATTCAGCCTCAAAATCCTTAATATTCAAATTCGGGTTTATACTATAATTCTGTATGTAATAGTAGGCGCTTTCTGTAAATGCCAGTATTTCTTGATTCAACTTTTCTGCATCACCTGTTACTTTGGGATGAAAAAGATCTTTGAAGTCTATTTCCACATGTATGCTATCTCCCGGGTGGATATACAAATGTTCCGCATAATTGCGAATGGAAACTTCTCTTAATTTTGCATAAACCGGAAAGCGGAATGAAAATGAGCCGTCTTCTTGTATGGGGGTACGATATTGATTTTCCATTTTCCAAAAAAATGGAATGATGAGAGTTAATTCCTTTTCTTGAGGATAAAAATCCCGGTTCAACACTTTTCCTGTGATAACAGCTTCTTTAATATATTCTTTTGCTAACGAATAACTTTCTTCTGTCTGTACAGATGATTCGAATTGAGATTTTGCCCGGTCTTTTTGCCCGCATCCGGCTAATAACAAAGAGGTTATTATCAGAAAGGAATAATAGTGTTTCATCGTGCCTGAATATTAGAAAGTTTGCAAATCTAAATAAATAAGAGTTCTTGCTCCTAAATATATGAAATTAATTTTAGGGGCAAAAACTCTTGACAGACAATTCGTCTCAATTTTAAATCTTTTACAATATATACATTTAATTTGCGAGATAAACAGACAAAGCTATAACCAGCGCACAAACTTCTTAATATACCAATTCTTCACGATCTGCGTCAAAATGCAATAAGAGAGCAAAATCCCAACCAGCCAGGGGAAATAGCTCAAAGGAAGAGCTGTCAATCCGATGGAACGCCCGAAAGCGGTGAAAGGAATAAGAATACCTATTGCCATGATTAAGAAGGTCAGTCCCATCACAGGCCATGTGGCACGGCTTTGTATGAACGGTATCTTGCGGGTACGTATCATGTGGACAATCAATGTCTGTGATAACAAACCTTCCACAAACCATCCGGTTTGAAACAGTGTCTGGTGTTCGGGGCTGTTGCAGCTAAATACGTACCACATGACCAGATACGTGATAATATCAAAGATAGAACTGATGGGACCTACATAAATCATAAAACGACTTAGATCGGACGCATCCCATTTACGGGGTTTCTTCAGGAACTCCGGGTCCATACGGTCAAAAGGAATGGTGGTCTGCGAAATGTCATACAACAGGTTCTGGATCAATAGATGTATCGGCATCATGGGCAGAAATGGCAGGAATGCACTGGCAAACATCACACTGAACATATTACCAAAATTGGAACTGGCAGTCATCTTTATGTACTTATTGATATTGCCGAATGTCTTTCTTCCTTCGAGCACTCCGTCTTCCAATACCATCAAATCTTTTTCCAACAAGATAATATCTGCGCTTTCTTTGGCTATATCCACAGCAGAATCGACTGATATACCAATGTCCGACTGACGCAATGCACCTGCATCATTGATTCCATCTCCCAAGAACCCTACCGTATTGCCTTGTTCCTGCAACAGAGAGATGATTTGCGTCTTTTGTAATGGAGTCAGTTTTGAAAATAAAGTGGTATCCTTTACCGCTTCTTTCAATGCTGTTTCGTCCATATTTTCTATTTCTATCCCGGTAAGAAAATGACTGGTATCAATTCCTACCTGCCGGGCAATCGCTTTCACTACAATATCATTGTCTCCCGATAGAATTTTAACTGCTACTCCATGCGCATATAATTGTTCGATGGCTTCGGCAGCAGAAGGTTTCGGAGGATCAAGAAAAGCAAGATACCCGATCAGTACCATTTCTTTTTCATCTTCGATGGCAAAATTACAATCTTTCTCGATAAAACTTTTCTGGGAAACTGCCAATACTCTCATCCCCTGCTGATTCATTTCTTCACTAATCATCTGTGCTTTGATTTTCAAGGCATCAGTCAAGGGATGAATCTGCCCGTTGAACTCGGCATAGGAACAAACATCGAGAACCTCTTCTACCGCTCCTTTGGTGATGATTTGCCGCTTTCCCTGCCTGTCTTCTATTACAACAGACATTCTTCTGCGCGTAAAGTCGAAAGGTATTTCATCCACTTTGGTATAGTCATCCTTCAAATGTTCCAGACTCAAATCTCTTACATGAGAAAGAATCGCTTTATCCATCAGGTTCCTTAAACCGGTTTGGAAATAACTGTTGAAGTAAGCATGACGAAGAATACGTTTACTGTTGTCGTCACTGTCATCTGCATTGATATATTTTTCCAACACGATTTTATCGCAGGTCAATGTACCGGTTTTGTCAGTACAGAGTATGTCCATCGCTCCAAAATTCTGAATGGCATTGAGATTCTTTACGATTGTTTTCTTTTTGGACATGGCTATCGCTCCTTTGGAAAGGTTGGCAGTTACAATCATCGGTAACATTTCCGGGGTAAGACCAACCGCAACGGATATGGCGAATATGAAAGCCTCAAACCAGTCCCCTTTCGTAAAACCATTTACGAAAAATACAAATGGAACCATAACCAGCATGAAGCGAATCAACAAAAAGCTAACCTTGCTAATGCCTTTGTCAAAAGCTGTAGTGGCACGATGTCCGACCAAGCTTTTTGCAATAGTACCCAGATAGGTTTTGTTCCCCGTTTCAAAAACGATTCCTTTTGCCGCACCACTTATCACATTGGAACCCATATAGCAAATATTGTCCAATTCAATGACACTTCCTTTTCGGAACTGCTGTCCCCGTACCTCCGGAAACTTTTCTATCGGTTCGGACTCTCCTGTCAATGAAGCCTGACTGATGAACAGGTCTTTCGAATCGATGATCCGAATATCAGCGGGAACCATGTCCCCAGCTGCCAAATACACGATATCCCCCGGGACGAGTTCCGTAATCTCGATCTCTTCTTCCTGTTCACCGGCACGTTTGGCAAGACATGTGTTTTTTACCATTTTCATTAAAGAATCCGTAGCCTCACTTGCTCGCCATTCCTGCCAAAAACGCAGGATAGCACTGAACAGCACCATGGATGAGATGATAATGACTCCCGTCCATTCCTGCTCTCCAGGATCGGCCATCAATACATCCAAAAATAAGGATATTATGGCGAGCCCGGTCAGAACGCCAATGAAAGGATTGATAAACGTTTTGATAAACAGGATAAACGGATTCTTTTTCTGTTCATGTACCACTTCGTTTCTTCCATAAATGGATTGTCGCTCTTGCACTTCTCCCTGTGTTAATCCAAGCTTGGTTGTCTGCAAGTATGAATAGATTGACTTACCGGGTTGTGTGGCAACCAAAAATACTTTCTCTGAATTGAATGTGTACTGTGGTGAACGCAGTTTTTTCTTCCATACCATAATCTCTAATTTTTTTTAGTTACTAACTGCATTTATTAATTCGATGCAAAAGTAAGGAGGACTTCACCGGGAAGCTGTTAGAGAATGATTAGAGTGGTATTAGAAAACGATTAGAATTTCTTAGATATGCGGGAGCTTCACCACAAAGGTAGTGCCCTCATCCTTATGGGAAGATACGGTAAGTTCGCCTTTGTGAAGGTGGATGATCTTTTGTGTCAAGGCCATACCTATACCATTTCCGGGAGCAATATTCTTGTTTTCTCCGCGATAAAACAGTGTAAACAGGTTTTCTTTATCCGTATCAGACATGCCTACACCGGTATCTGACAGGCGGATGATTGCCCATTGCTCCCAATAGGCTATCAAGACTGACGAAGTTCGGTTGGAAGAATATTTGCAGTTATTCTCTATTAAATTCACAAAAGCGGTAGTCAGCAAATAGCTATTCCCGATTACCGTCAACACATTATCTTCTTCGGCTTCCTGCTCAAATACTAATTCGATGTGATAATCCGGATGGGCTTTTAATACCAGCTCTCTGGCGTCCAGCAACAACTCGTCTAAACGAACCTCTTCCATTGTGATCTGTTCCGATTGATAGTCGGCTTTTGCCAAATTCAACAATCCGTCGATCAGGTTTACAATCCTGTGAGAATCCTGCAGTGCATTGCCGATAGCCATCTGATATTGTTCGGAACTCCGTTCTTTCAATAAAGCTAAATCCAGTTCAGCTGTAAGGGCTGCCATGGGGGTACGCAATTCATGAGATACATTACTGACAAACATCTTCTGTGAATTGAAAGACTTTTCCAAGCGTTCCAGTAAAGCATTAAATGTCGTACTCAATTCTCCCAGTTCATCCTGTTCATTCTTTACGGGCAATCTTTTATCAATATGCGATGCCGTGATTTTCTCCGCTTCTTTCACGATGTTACGTATCGGTTTTAAAGTGCTTCGAGACAGGATATAGCCCACAACCACTAATACACTCAATCCTCCGATAAATAAGAGAATGAGCATATTCCTTAGCGCATCCCGGTTAGCGTACCCGTAACCGTCATAAGCTGCGGCAGTAACCACATAGTCTTTGCCTTCAAACGGATATACCAGTCCTATAGCCTGATATTCGTCCACATAGAAATTGATGTTCTTCCGCTGCAAAATACGCTTTATCATTTCCGGAGTTTCTTTGACAATATCGTTTTGCAGAGCATCATGATATAATATTTTAAAATCTGTTGTATAGACGGCAACCTCTACTTCATTAATAAACTTCAGATTATTCAGGTAAATAGACTGCATGGTTTTGGCATCTACTTGATCCTTAAGGAATAAATGTGCTTTGGTTATAGCTTCACTTTGAAGATTACGAAAGAAAGCATTACTACGCGAATGTTCACTGACATAGTAGACCGCCATGACAAATACGAAAAATACCGCAGCTGTAAGCCCTGCATATTGTAAAGTCAACGTTGTTCTGATTTTCATAATTTATCGGTCAGTATGAATCCCATTCCGGCTTTGGTATGAATAAGTTTCGGTTCAAAGTCCCTGTCTATCTTTTTGCGGAGATAGTTGATATATACATCTATGAAATTCGTTCCTGTATCAAAATGGGTGTTCCATACTTTTTCTGCTATTTCAACCCTGCTCAATACTCTTTCGGCATTTTCTACCATATATAACAGTAAGTTGTATTCCTTAGGAGAAAGTTTTATGGATATGCTGTTTCGTTCTACGTCTTTACGTTGAAGGTCAATACGCAAATCTGCATAGACAAGTTCCTGCGGCAATTCCTGTGCATTACCCGCCACACGTTTCAACAGCACTTTGATTCTGGCATTTAACTCTCTGAAATCAAAAGGTTTCACCATGTAATCGTCTGCACCGGCATCGAAACCGTCCAGTTTATCGTTCGTCGATCCTAATGCCGTCAACATCAATATAGGGATATGGGGATTGGTTTTGCGAATTTCTTTCGCCAGTTCAAATCCGTCCATCTTAGGCAAAACGATGTCAGATATAACCAGATCGAATGTGTGCGTCTGGAAAAGCCGTAACCCCATTAGTCCGTCATAAGCCACCATTGTCTGATAGCCATTTTCCTCCAGTCCGTTCATCAGCAAACTTGCAACCCGGGGTTCATCTTCTATAATTAGTATTGTGTACATAGGAAAGAATTCATTAATCTGAATGTATAAAACGAAACAAAAATAATGATTATTCCCCACTTATAGCCTTTTTCCTTGAAAAATCGATGAGAAGGCCAAATAAAAAAGGTATCCAACGCAATGTGGATACCTTTATATGATTCATTTACATAAACCGGAAAATGACTCGTCCGGTTTGTGGACCATTTACCCATTTGGGTTGTGAAGAGGGACCACACAAATCGGTGGAGTTTACTTTATTACGTACCGGAGGAATCACGTTCAGGACAGAGATTCCGCTTTCGGGGAGAGTATAAAGCAAACGGTCGCGGCCATCACGAGGCTGATATACTCCTATATACGTGTCGGGAGTTTCGTTTGTCAGACTGATAGTGCCTTCTTTCGTTTGGATATTCATCCAGGAAACATCACCAAAGTATCCTTTGAATTCGGGATATGTGAAGGTCTCACCCGGAATAGGATCGTTATAGTCGTTTTCCCATACATCGTATTGCGTTCCGTGAATACGGTTTTGCCATACACGGTAAGGTCCGGCACCCAGCCAGCGTTTGCTGATTACCTGATCTTCAGGATAGTCGAAACGAATACCCATCAAGTCTACGACACCGGAGAAATTGTAGGTGTAATCCAAAGCCAAATCCCCACTCGGGTTAATTGTCCATTGGGATTTATCCAGATTGCCCAGTTTATAATTGGCGGTAACAACCAGATTACCTCCGTCTTCTTTCACATCCAGTTTCGTAAATACGGCAGCATCCGGGAATTCGCTGTATGTGCGGTCTTTTTCTTTTGCTTTCTCATCATCATGGTTATAGAACTGATCCAATGAGCGGTCTGCACGACGGGCTCCGATGAAACGGGGACCATTGGCGAAGTTAATCTTACGGTTATCTACAGATACCCCTTTCAGTTGTCCGTCTTTCTTTGAGAAGATGAATGTACGCTTATTCGCTTTCACAGTAAGATCATTTTCTGTCTCTGTATAAGTAGGACGACTGGACAAGGGAGAAAGCTGTTCTGTCTGCTGATTCAGTTTGTTGACCGGGAAAGTCCAGCGCCAAAGTTCATGGCCGTATGGATCGATTGCTGTCAGGAAGAGGGCGTCTGCATTGGGGAGGATATTTGTTTTTATATCCAAAATGCCTGCCGAGTGAGCAACCACGTCACTGCCTTGCACTTCACCTTCTTTCAGTACTTGAACAGCGGCATTGGAAGCATCTGTTGCCAACGGGAATTTTACTTGCTTCCAAAGGAAACGGCAAGTATTCAGATTCAGATAATCGTAACGGTTTTCTACGGAGAATTTGCCATCAAATTGCTTGTCGATAGAAGTATTCATGATTTGCACCGGACTCCATAACTGCTTGATAGTGTAGTAGCTACCCTCCTTTTCGTGATGTGGTCCTACAATACCGTCTGCTCCAAAATTTCCCTGGTTATCGATGAATCCGTCCATATCCACACGCTTCACACCTTCGTCTGCCAATACCCAAAGGAAGCCACCGATACAACGGGGATGCTTGCGCATCATTTCCCAATAATCGTATAATCCGGCACCATGGCCGCCATCGTACAAACCATGCAAGAATTCCGTAGGCATAAAGATTTCCGGTAAGCGCATGTAGTTCTGGCTTTCTCCGTAAGAACGGTAATGCATAGTTTCAAAACCGGAGAAATTACCTTGCGGGTGAATAACCGGACGTTTCTGGGGATCGTATTTATGAAACTCTCCATCCAATTCGGTATTCCATCCTTTTTCATTACCATTACTCCACCAAATAATAGACGGATGATTCACGTCACGTTCTATCATGCCTTCAATCAGACGTACTCCGGTGGGGGTATCATACTTGCCATGCCAGCCTCCCAATTCGTCCATCACATAAAGTCCGAGAGAATCACAGGCTTCCAAAAATTCCGGGTCAGCCGGATAATGGCTCAAACGGACAGAATTCATATTCATGCTTTTCATCAAAAGAACATCTTCTATATTCTTCTCTTTACTCAACGTACGGCCACTTTCAGGACGGAAACTATGGCGATTGACACCACGTACATTGATACGTACTCCGTTTATATAAAGTCCGTCGCTTTCGCGTACTTCAATCGTGCGGAAACCAAAATTTTCCGTTTCACTATGCAAAACCTTACCGGCCTTATCCAATAGAGAGAATTGTGCTTGATAAAGATCCGGAGTTTCCGCTGTCCATAATGCGGGGTTAGATACATTCAGTTGCAGGGAAGTCCAGTCACCTCCAGCTTTTACGGGTACGGTGGTTTCCGTTATCTTTTTTCCTTTTTTATCTAAAATCTGTGTACGGATGCTCATTCCGTCATTAGAAATATTTGTGTAGCAGTTGGCACGGAAAGTTCCATCCATCTTTGCGTCAATGGCAATGTGCCGCAGGTTTACGGCTGGTTTCACCTCCAGGAACACCGGACGGAAGATACCGCCAAAATTCCAATAATCAGCACGACGTTCGGCAAGGTTCACACTAGCATTTTCACTCTCTTTGGCAACAGTGACTTCCAGTAAATTCTTTTTGCCATATTTCAGAAAATCCGTGATGTTGTATGAAAAACGATAGAAGGCCCCCTGATGTTTGGAACCAACTTTACGTCCGTTCACTTTTACTTCCGTATCTGTCATTGAAGCTTCAAATACAAGACTGACCTGTTTGCCGCGAAACTTTTCCGGGACTTCAAATTCATACTTATACATACCTTTTTCATCGGCAACACCTTCAGGAAATGCTTTTCCATAGAAAGTGATCCCATACTGATAAGTGCCGAAGCCTTGCAATTCCCAGCAGGAAGGTACGCCTATTTTTGTCCATTTGCCAGAATTGCGTCCGTCGGTACAAAAGAAGTCCCATTCAACCATATCGTCGCATCCGTGACCGGAGAGATATTGCCTTTCCGTTTGTGGAAGGTTTTGAGCAGCCAGGGTAGTTGCCAACGCTAAGGTCGATAATAAAGTGGTTACTTTTTTCATTGTTACTTTTATAATTGTGTTAGTTATTTATTGCTATCATTGTTTACTACTGATGCGGATATGCAGCGTATGTTCTTTTTTCTCTATGGCATATTTCTTCAATACACCCGGTCCGCAACTACTGTTTCCTAATCCAAGTACGGCAGCATCCATACTAAGAATGATTTCCGCACGTGGTTTTAAATTACAATCGTGAGTTTCTTCATAGATGTCCTGTACGGTGTAATGCAGGGCAGATGCAGAAAATACGTTTTCTACCGCGTCAACACGAATACCTTTATTCTGTTTGTCGGTCAGGGTCAGATAATGCACTTCCTCTTTGTTCCCACTATCCTGCGGACGTGGATAATGTACGTACTGTTCTGCAACGCTTCCTTTCCAAAGCCCTATCATAGCAGATGTTTTGCGGTCAGGATAGTTATCCTGTGGCCCTCTGCCATACCAGGTAAATGTATCATAAGCAGGTGCCAGACAGAATGCGATACCTAAACGGGGAATTTCAGGAAGAACTCCTTGTGGCAAGAAAGTTGTTTCCAGATCAATCGTTCCATCTGAAAAGACCGTATAGACAGAAGTAGTCACCACTTTTCCTTCTTTATATAAATTACTAGTTTGAATCCGGACAATGACCGCCCCGTCTGCACGTTTTTCATGGTGGAAAGATTCCAGATTTATCTGCGGATGATCCATTCCATGCAATTTCCAGTCTTTAGCCAACCAGTTTCCGAAGCTCTTGTCATTATCTGTCGGAGCACGGAAAACTTGAGTGACAGGCTGAACCGGAAAATCATCGGAGTGAGCCAGCTTTTCTTTGTTCTTATATATAAGGGAGGTCATACTTCCGTTCACTTTCTTTTCCCACTGAACAGAAAAACCGCGTCCGCTAATCAATAAAGATTTATCATCCTCTTCCACTTGAAGCGTTCCTTTATTAATTAAATCAGCAGAAGCTAAATCTCCTTTTTGCAAACAGAATTGTTCCCAGGCCACTTCATGTCCTGCCTTTGCCCAAAGAGCATCCGATTTCAAAACAATGCTTACTTTCAGTTGGCAATCGGAAAGAGGATTCAATGAACGGAAAGTCGGCAAATCTATTGTTCCACTTTCTCCTGGAGCTATTTCCGGCAATGTAATTTCTCCTTGTTCTTTCTGTTTACCATCCACAGACAATGTCCATAAGCAGTGATAAGATGATAAATCGATATGATGATTCCGGTTCGTCACTTTCAGCTTTCCATTTTCCATTTTCAGTTCAACCGGTTCATATACCTTTTTTACCTCCCAATATTTAGGTGTAGTTTCACGGTCACTCATCAGCAATCCATTAAAGCAGAAAGCTTTTAAATTCGGCTTATCGCCAAAGTCACCGCCGTAAGCCACCATGGTACGGCCATCGGGTAATATCTTGTAGATTCCCTGATCTACCCAATCCCATATAAAACCACCCAGCATACGGGGATTGCTATATATCTCATCCCAATATTCCTTGAAATTTCCTAATGCATTCCCCATGGAATGTGCATATTCACTCGTCATCACCGGACGGTCATCATTGGTACGCTCCGCAATCTCCAGCAGCCGTTCCCAACGTGCATTTTCAGCGCGTTCTTTATCCTCTCCTTCTGCAATACCGGGATTTAAATATTCTTGTTTCACCCGGGTATAAAAGCGGCTGATAACATCGACCGTCTTCGGGTCAGGATTTCCATCCACTCCCTGTGCCCCCTCATAGTGTACAGGGCGAGTGGGATCGAAATCATGCAGCCATGCCGAAATAGCAGCGAAGTTCGGTCCGTAACCGCTTTCGTTTCCCATGCTCCACATTACAATACATGGATAATTCTTATCACGTTCCGCCATACGGACCGCACGGTCCATAAATGCTGCATGCCAGTCGGGGGTACTTGCGAGCGTGCCACGCAATCCGTGTTCTTCTATATCCGCTTCGTCCATCACGTACAATCCCAAGCTGTCGCATAGCTCGTACCAACGACTGACATTGGGGTAATGGCTGGTGCGTACGGCATTTATATTCGCCTGCTTCATTAAAAGAATATCCTGAAGCATCCGTTCTTCGCTCATGACACGTGCCGTCCGTGGATCATGTTCGTGACGGTTCACTCCACGAAAACGAACCGGATTACCATTCACTAACAGTTGTCCTTTTTTGATTTCTACAGAGCGGAAGCCCACGGCCTGTTCTATCTGTTCTACGACTCTTCTTTCTTCATTTTGGAGAGTTAAGTGTAATTTATAGAGATAGGGCGTTTCTGCCGTCCATCTTTCCGGTGATTTTATAATAGCTGACAAACGTCCCATCTTACGCGGGCCACGCTGCGGATACCATTCATTCATCCGGCTTGCTTTATGCTCCAAATCAAGCATATCTTCCACATCGCCTTTCAATGTGGCAACTTCTTTGCCTGAAGCATCCTTCAGTACTCCCTGTAAAATATACCCTTTTCCGGTCATCCCTCGATATACACTAAATTGCGGATCAATCTGCAAAATAAAGTCTTTATAATTACCAGCAGATGCGGGAAGAGTACGTACCGCATAATCACGGACATGAATATCCGGCGTATGTATCAGATGAATACTACGATGAATACCACCAAAACGCCAGAAATCCTGATCTTCCAGATAAGAACCGTCACTATATCGGTAGACTTCCAGTGAAATCTGATTTTCTCCGGATTTCAGATACTTCGTGACATTAAATTCGCTCGGTTCCATACTGCCTTGGCTATACCCTACCCGCTCACCGTTGATCCAAACATAAAAGGCGCTCATTACGCCCTCAAACCGTAGAAAAGTCTGTCCATTCACTTCCCATCCGGTCGGCAATACAAAAGTGCGGCGATATTGCCCTACCGGGTTTCTTTCTTTATACGTGGTATAGTCAGTTCTCGGTTCTCCCATCACCCGTGGAGGATCTATTTTAAACGGATAGCCTGCTGAAACATAGATAGGCGTGCCATATCCGTTCACTTCCCAGTTGGCGGGAACAGGAAAATCCGTCCAATCTTTATCATCAAAATTTATCTGATAGAAGTTCACGACTCTTTCATTGGGAACGGGAGTCCAACGGAATTTCCAGGTTCCGTCTAAAGAGATTGAGCCGTCTCCTTTCTGTACAGAGAAAGGGGTAAAAGTAGCTCTTGCCGGTTCACGATTGATCTGGAGAACATGATGATTCTCCCAATCATGCATTGTTTGTGCCTGTGTAGGACTTACAAACAATGCGCCAAGCAGTAAAGTATATATTTTCATTCGTTCTTTTTTCTTCATATCAAGTAGACGGACGAAAGGGCATTTTGTACCCCTTTCTTTTACAGAAATATTAAAGAACAATAAAAGGAGTAACACTCTATAAAGAAAAGCTTTACCTTGTGGCGTATAATTACTTCTACCTAAAATCCGCAACTATCATCCAATACACGATTAAGGGTA